>OBUW01000596.1_pt1 | contig 16342 bp, 9 predicted proteins | sample 1475761 | NCBI WGS metagenome assembly OBUW01 (sample SAMEA2579908, study PRJEB22360) | human gut metagenome | biome: human gut; feature: human-associated habitat; material: faeces | place: Denmark | collected 2008/2010
GGAGGAGGAAGAATGAAAGATCTATGAAGTAAGGCTTAGATAAATAATTGATAGTACTTTAGCTATTGTTTTTTTTTATGTTTGAGCCATTTGCGGCAAAATGATATACTCTGGGGGGGAATGTATTTGATTGGAAGATCCAAGAAGATCTAAGATAGTAGTATGGAGGGACAAAAACGAAATAAGAAAAACTTCCAATATCTCGAGTTGTCGAGGCATTGTTGTGTAAGGTTTGGAATATCAATATCATTGAATCTAATTGATTAGTCATTGACATGACCACCTTCACTGATTGGTGATCATTTAATTTCGCACCTAGTAGAAGGAATGCTGGTATCGCGGGCAACTTTCAAGGTTTCTTACTTTTTTTTTTTCTCTTGGGTGCCGACGACCCTTCCTCGTGGTAATTCAATTGTTCACCTGAAAATCTTAATCTAAATTAATTATTAGTGATAATAATAGATAGGAGAGAGAAAGAGAGAGAGAATGTGTGTGTGTGGGCGTGTTTGTGAGACAAAAAAAAAGAACAATCAATAATACATCCGAAATTAGTCTTATCAGAAACAAATTAAATCGTTCGCAATTTCCCTTCCAGGGCACGAGACCTCACACATAACATCAGCCAAAAGAAAGAGAAAAAAAAAAGAGGCAACCTCTCTCAAGACGTTGAAAATTTATACCGCCGATATTCTATAACCAAAGCAAACTTGGATTTCCGTTCCAGTTTATTATTTTCTTTAGTTTTATATTTTTTTTTTCTTAGATCAAAACAAATTATCAAATCTTGTTCAACCTTTCAAGTCAAAGTAATTTGTTTCTCATACATTATTGAACTCATTTGCATTAGGTTATTATTATCAGTGTGGAGTTTGCTTTTTTATTGGTTTATTTTCTGGCTCTCCAAATACTATAAAAAAATAATATTGTTCAAAAAGAATTGTGCCACTCGATTTCCTAGTTATCCATAGTCTTTTACAAATTTGAAATTTTAGCATTATGTCAACCGATATTGAAAATACACTGCAGCAAAGTCAACTGCCACAACAACCACAGCAGCAACAGCAACAACAACAGCAACAACAACCACAACAGCCAATGTCGTCCTTGACAAAGTTGCTACATGAATCGACCTCAACCCTAGCTTCTCCAGTGTTATCGAGAAATACTTCTGAAGTGACTTTCAAGGATCAGGGTCGCCGTACACCCGAAATTTTGAACATAAGTGATACTGTTGATGCTAAATCACCTGGAATCACTATTGACGTTTCAAAACCAAAACCTTCTCCAATAGATACTGATGGTATGAATGTTGAGCCACAGGCTGTGCATGGTTTTGATCCATCTCCAAACACCAAAGTTTCGTTTCTGTCTCCATTTTCGCCAACTTCGCCATTTACCAGACAATCATCAAATTCATTTTCAAGTAACCAAGCATTTCAAAATACAAGAGGGGCAGTTGCTAGTCCAAGATATATAAAGAACAATTCAGTTAGTCACTCCTCAGTATTTATGGGTGGAGAAAGTTTATCATCGTCGATACCTTATTCTGCTCCTGGTGGTGGGCGTGGCAATCCAGCTTCTCATAGTGGGAATACTGGTAGCTTACAGCGTGAGAATTCTTTTTCATCGTTAAACACCAGTGATAGTAACTCATCAGCGCATATTCCAAACTTACCCAATGGTCAACCTATCAATTCAATCCATATACAATCTCCACAGGTGAGTGCTTCAAGCATTGACTCGAGGTTTGTTGTATCAAAACAGAGAATCGCTCAGGCCCAAGCTCAAGCACTGTTGAGTAGTTCTCAAAGATCAAACTCACAGAGTGGGTTATCGTTTTTCTTTTCTCAAAAAAGTAAGCCAGCAGTGAAAAGAGATTCTACAACTGACTTGGGTGCATTTTACAACAACTCTTATCAAGAACGTGATGCTCCAATTGTTTCTGGTTCACCTAATTCCTTGTCTTCGGCAGAATCTACTGTGTCATATGGCAGTAGTGCTCCTACAAGACACAACTCAATGGCAAATTTAAAACGGTTTTTCAAAAAATCAACACCAACAACTTCACAACCAGTGGGCACCCTGAATTTGTCTTCATCGCTTAGATCGTCTAGTTCCGGTGCAAGTGGGGCAATGAATATTCCAAATTCATTGAATGGACAAACTAACAATGGTTATCAATCACCATCATCATTCAGTGCTAGCACTTCCAATACTTCATATTCACAATCTCCAGGCACCAATTCTTCTTCAGTGACTCGTAGTTCAACATTGCAAAACAAGGTGAATTATCATGAAAGACGTCAATCGGTGCTGGGAATCGTCAACAATTCACAGCAATTGCCTTTTTCTAAACGATACCACAGTAAGAATGCTGAAAGTTTAGGGGCTGGTGCTGGAGGTTCAGTTCGGTTGCTTACAAGAGTAAGTGATGGCTTGACTTTTGCCGTCAAAGAGTTTAGGGCCAAATATCAAAATGAGTCGAAGCGTGATTATGCCAAAAAGATCACTGGTGAATATTGTATTGGATCTACTCTAAAACATCCTAATATTATTGAAACCGTTGAAATTTGTTACGAAAATGAACGAATTCATCAAGTTATGGAATATTGTGATTTTGATTTATTTGCCATTGTTATGTCAAACAAAATGTCCAGAGAAGAAATCAATTGTTGCTTTAAACAAATTTTGGCTGGTGTCCATTATTTGCATTCTATGGGTTTGGCCCATCGTGATTTGAAATTGGATAACTGTGTTATTGATAAACGAGGAATTGTTAAAATTATTGATTTCGGATCAGCTGTGGTGTTTTCTTATCCGTTCACCAAAACATTAATTGAAGCACAGGGAATTGTTGGGTCTGATCCATATTTAGCTCCTGAAGTTTGTGTTTTCAATAAGTATGACCCTAGACCTGTTGATGTTTGGTCGGTTGCCATTATCTATTGTTGTATGATGTTAAAGAAATTCCCTTGGAAAGTGCCGAAATTGTCAGATTCTAGTTTCAAGTTATTTGCATCACGAGGTGAATTTATTCCAATTTCCGAGATGTTGAAAAAGACCCCAAATGATATGGAGAAGTCTAATAGTAATGGAAGTAGTGGGGGTGGCTTAAGTAATTTGGAGGATATAAGTGAGGCATTGGAAGATGAGATTACAGCTGGTGCTAAGCAGAAACCTCTGACCACTGGTCAAAATGGTGCTACTGCCAATGGGAAGGATCACACATCAAGTGAAACAGGAGCAAACCGTTTATTGTTGGCTTTACCAGAAGATTGTAGAAGACTTATTGGTCGTATGGTTGAACTAGCTCCAGCTTGTCGTATCACTATTGATGAAGTGTTGAATGATTCATGGTTGAAATCGGTAAATATGTGTACTGTTGAGGAAAGTTCGCCTGGTGTATTTGAAGTTATTAAATGTGAAGATCATGAACATACTCAAGTGGATCAATCTAAAGCCCATATTGCAGCTTTTGAAAAGAATAAGAAGAAATAGAATAGGTGGGAATCATTACGAAGATCATGAGCATTTAAGATTAAAAAATAAATCCAATTATAGACAAAATATGTAGCATTTTTACTTTTTCATTTTTTTATTTTTGTTAACTATATGTACTTTTTTTAATACTTTTTAATTCTTCATATCATCTTAACTTTCATTTGAATTAAATCTATGTAAATATGTACAAGTAGTATTTGGTGATATAAATTTATGTAAAATTAGTAAATCTCAATTTCTTCATTTATGGTACAACTTTGATACCAACCACTTTTGCCGTACTAATTACGCTTCCAACAATAGCTTTAAGATCAACTGATTTATGTCTATCATCAGTTTTTTTAATCTTGGCAATCTCCCAAATATGTTTCAACGACACTTCACCAACGGGTTCTTTCAATGCTTTCCCACTACCTTTTTCTACTCCGGCAGCTTTCATCAATAACCATGAAGTAGGTGGAGATTTCATTTCAAATGTAAATGTACGATCAGGTTTGACTTGTATTATGACGGGTATAGGCACTCCTTGATTGTAAATGGCAGTACGAGCATTGAATTCTTTACAAAAATCAATGGCTTTAACCCCTTTGGAACCTAATGCTGGACCCACTGGTGGAGCAGGGGCAGCTTTCCCAGCTTCTACCACTAATTTGACTAATGCTCCTTTTGCAGACATGATTATTGAAGGGGGGAAGGAAGTGACTTTGAACCGAAGGTCTAGTATTGATTGATGGCACTCTTTCTTTTCTAGGTTTTTTTTTCCCCTTTTCCCGTATTGATTTTTTTTTTTCGTTCATAAGATTTGTTCAATTCCTCTTGTAGTTTATGTACAGGAAACTGTAACTGAGTGGAAATTGAGAAGATTACAAACGAAAAAAAAAAATGTTGAAAGTTAAGTAATATTTGAGATGAGAACTTGAATTGTGAACAACACAACTTATAATTATACAGAATCATGGCAAAATCTTTACCATTAAATTCAAGATATAAAGCCACTGCTTTAAAGCAACCTCGTGAATTATTCAGTTATGCTCGTGATATAGATGGGAAATATGTTTATGATGATCCTGAAAATTCATTATCATATTATTATTTGCCTGATTCAACCATTGATACTGGGATTGATTTACAAGGTGGATACTCTAAATTCAAAAAAATCCCTGACGAACAAAATTTAGCTGATTTTAATTCATTATTAAAAGCAATCATTAAATATGAAACTTCCGAAGGTAAAAAGATATCGAGTGATATAATCACTTTCCGAGGAATAATGACCAAAATACTTTCATTGCCATATAATTTAACTGATCCAATAGATTTATATGTTGTACCCTTTGACGGTCAATTATTTATTAAATCAGATGACGAACTAGATATGAAAAGAAGGAAAGAACAAGAAGTTCGAATGAAGCAGACAAACACTGTAGAAAGATATGATTATATGAAACGATGTGAATATGTTGGGTATAAATTTGAAACAATTGCCACTATTCCAAAACCATGGAGTCAAGTATCAAGAAGTCAAATTGAAAATAGGAATAAGAAAGTCGTTAATAATTACGAACAATATCTTTCTGTGATTAGAACTGGTATTGGTAATGTCAAATTGGTATTAGCTGGGGAAATTGATTGTTGTTGGGATTATTTACCTGATGAACAGAATAAAAAATTGAATCATTATGTTGAATTGAAAACTAGTCGAATCATTGAAAACAATTCACAAGTGGTTTCATTTGAACAAAAATTGTTTAAAGCATGGTGTCAATGTTTTTTAATGGGGGTCACGAAAATCATTTATGGATTTCGAGATAATAATTTAATTTTAAAAAATGTTGAATTATTCAACACTGAAGAAATCCCAATTTTAATTAAAAACAATCCATTAACAAATGCAGCAACAGAAAAGAAAATCAATTGTACTAATGCATTGAAATGGTATGGGGCCGTAGTTGATTGGTTGAATACCACAGTTGATAAAAAAGATGAAACCAAGAGTTATCGTTTGAAATATGATCCTGTAAGGAAATCGTTCACTTTAAGTGAAACCGATAGTGAAACTAATGAAAAATTAAGAAATGGTCAATTGCTCACGCCAGAATTTACCGAATGGAGACAAAGTTTGAAAAAATAGGTTTGTATGATTAGAATAAATGAAATAGATATATTTGATTAAAGCATTGTAGCGGAGGAGGTGTCTAGTACGGATTTGATAAGTTCGTATAGTTTTATTTTTTTTGGCAAAATTTTGCAACAAAAATGACAAAAAGAATTGATAGGTTAGTTACACGTGATTAACAAAAGTGGGGCTACTAGAATAAAACCGAGATGTACTGGTGAAATCTTATAAACTGACTCCCCAATTGTAATGTTCTTGAGATATCAATGCTAGGATGAATAGGAGAAAGATGCTTGTTCATTAGCCATCATCTCGTTTACAAGGAGGGTATAAGAGTAAACGAACATAAGTAGTATTAAATGAGGTAACATGGGGGTTTGACATATTTCGCAGATTTCGGTGCTGAGATTCACTGAAATTACACAAACCCGAAACGTTTCCTAGTTTAGTATTATTATTATTCTTGTTGTCTTTAACGTTGTGCGAACACTTTGACATAGACCTGCAAATTAATTTCGAGGGAAACAGCAATTGTAATGAGCTCATAGTGATCATATTATTTTTGCAGTCTAGAAACGGATCATTGCTTAATAATACTAAAATCCTGGGTCACAGAAAAACGGTAGAAGTGAAATCATAGCAAGTACACACAAAACAATAGAACATGGCTTGAACGTCCAAAGCAATTATAATCTGTAATGTTGGGCCACAATGAGTTGATTGCTTTTACACATACTCTATACTTCTTTACGACATACATACATAAATAAAAAAAACCAATCACTCTTTCATTAATAAGCTAAATGGGCGGTTATAAGTGGTGTGATGAATTGGAATTCCTTCCATTGGTGCACACTATAGATTATGTGAACTGGGGTAATGCTAAAAAAATAAAAAAAAACATTGTTGAAAATTAACGCGAAAGTAGAAGAAGTTATACCGAGGAAGTTTATCAATTTTTTTTTCTGGGGAAGCCAAACAAAAAAAAATTTCCAGCCAATAATCGAATAGTTATAACTAATACAAATAATTGCTCTTCACAGTAGAAATTAGTTAAAAATGTAAATAAAAATTAATACCACAATGTAGCCAAGCAGATGTAGTTACTAATACAGCTATTTATTCACATATACATATAGCAATGATATCACTAGATCGAATCAAGGATCAGAAATTGATAATTATTAATCAAATAAAAGAAAAATACTGCATATAACCAAAGAGTCTGGATCTTTCAATTGATTGATAATCCCACATGAAAAAAAAAAAACAGTGGATACATAAATTTTTTCCCATTTCCTTTAATAGTTATAGATTATAATAGTAATCAATTTTTTTTTATTGTTGTCTCCCCGCTAAATTTCTATTTCAATTCAATCTCTCTCCTTTGTAGAATATATAAATACCCCTTGAAAGTTACCAATAAAATTTCAACAATTACAAATTTCTTCTCCTCTTTATTTTTCCCTTTTTCCTATTCTTCCTTAATCATTTTAATTAAGAATATTATATTCCTTTATCAATCTCAATTGATTTAGATCTTTTTTTTATTTTCAATTTCCTATTTATATATAAATTATTTATTATGGCTCCAACATTTACGAATTCTAACGGTCAACCAATTCCAGAACCATTTGCCACTCAAAGAGTTGGTCAACACGGTCCATTGTTGTTACAAGATTTCAACTTGATTGATTCATTGGCCCATTTCGATAGAGAAAGAATCCCAGAAAGAGTTGTCCACGCTAAAGGTTCCGGTGCTTATGGTGTTTTTGAAGTCACTGACGATATCACTGATATTTGTGCTGCCAAATTCTTGGACACTGTTGGTAAGAAAACTAGAATCTTCACCAGATTCTCTACTGTTGGTGGTGAATTAGGTTCTGCTGATACTGCTAGAGACCCAAGAGGTTTTGCTACCAAATTTTATACTGAAGAAGGTAACTTGGATTTGGTTTACAACAACACTCCAGTGTTTTTCATTAGAGACCCATCTAAATTCCCACATTTCATCCACACCCAAAAGAGAAACCCAGAAACTCACTTGAAGGATGCTAACATGTTTTGGGATTACTTGACTAGCAATGAAGAATCCATTCATCAAGTTATGGTTTTATTCTCCGACAGAGGTACTCCAGCTTCTTACAGAGAAATGAATGGTTACTCTGGTCACACTTATAAATGGTCCAACAAAAAAGGTGAATGGTTTTACGTTCAAGTTCATTTCATCAGTGATCAAGGTATTAAGACTTTGAACAACGAAGAAGCTGGTGCTTTAGCTGGATCTAACCCAGATTACGCTCAAGAAGATTTGTTCAAGAACATTGCTGCTGGTAACTACCCATCATGGACTGCTTACATTCAAACCATGACTGAAGCCGAAGCTAAAGAAGCTGAATTTTCTGTGTTTGATTTGACCAAAGTTTGGCCACACAAGAAATACCCATTGAGAAGATTTGGTAAGTTCACTTTGAATGAAAACCCAAAGAACTACTTTGCTGAAGTTGAACAAGCTGCTTTCTCCCCAGCCCACACTGTTCCATACATGGAACCATCTGCTGATCCAGTCTTGCAATCAAGATTGTTCTCCTATGCTGATACTCACAGACACAGATTGGGTACCAACTATACTCAAATCCCAGTGAACTGTCCTGTCACCGGTGCTGTTTTCAACCCACATATGAGAGATGGTGCTATGACTGTTAATGGTAACTTGGGTAGCCATCCAAACTACTTGGCCAGTGATAAGCCAGTTGAATTCAAACAATTTTCTCTTCAAGAAGACCAAGAAGTTTGGAATGGTGCTGCTACTCCATTCCACTGGAAAGCCACCCCAGCTGATTTCAAACAAGCTCAAGAATTGTGGAAAGTGTTGAAGAGATATCCAAACCAACAAGAACATTTGGCCCACAACATTGCTGTACATGCTGCTGGTGCTGATGCTGCTATCCAAGACAGAGTGTTTGCATACTTTGGTAAAGTCTCTCAAGACTTGGCTGATGCTATCAAAAAGGAAGTTTTGGAATTATCTCCAAGAAAATAAGTGTGAACGAAACCAGGAAAGCGCTAATTTGAGATTAGTTCTTCTATTGTTTTGCTTTTTTTTATGCTTCTTTGTGTAAGGCAATGATTATCATCAATTGCTTTTCTATCTTTGTGTAGTGGTTTATATAATGATCTCGTTCCAATAATTTTTTTAAAAAAAAATACAAATTAATACATAGTTAATTGACGAACCAATAGTTATTTTACAATGTAGAACAAAACAAAAGACAGAATATGGTATTGATTTAGTTGGTTAGCTAGTTAAAGTGTTGTGGTGCAGTTGGAGAAAATGGAGAAATATTGCTGGGAATATTTATTGGTCTTGCCTGACTCAAAGTGCAAACAAAAAAAAAAAATCTCTCATAGAAGATTAAACTATACTTCCTTATAATGGAAGTAAAGAATTTCATTTAACCCATCATGCGCCCAAAAAGAAAAAAAATTTCCCACCAACTTTCGCACAACAACAAAAATAGAACAAGCAGTAAAAAAAAAATTAAAGAACGAAAAAAAAATAAATATTTTAGTTTCAAATAAAAAAAAAAAAATTTTTTTTCTCTCATAAGAAAACCCAACACTAATTATAACCATCATCAACAACCACCACACCACACAACACAGCTCAGTACAACACATTTAACTAATAATTAATGGTCAATAATACTATATAATAAACAAGGAACATATAACTACTTTAGCAGATTACACGAAAACCCAAACAAAGAGTATGACTGCCTCTGCCCATTATAACTATAACAGAAGAAATTCTAGCGCAACACCGTACACAATACCAACAAAACATCAACCACAACACCAACACCAATCACCCATGGTGTCGTCGTACCAAGTTCATCACCATCAACATAGTTATAATCCACAAACGCGACAACATACATCTTATCAACCGTCGTATTCTCAGGAATCAGCCATATCGTCGCCACCATTATCGGCATCGGTACCGACATTATCCCGAGAATTTGTTGTACGCAGAATCAGTGAAGGTGAGACCGGACGATTGAAAGAAGAATTGAGATGTGAAGCATGTGGGAAAGGGTATAAGCATATATCGTCATTGGCTAAACATTTATGGGAACATACTCCAGAATGGAATGTGACAAAAAAATTGTTAATTTCAAAACATCAACAAGTACAATTATTGGAAGCTGCCAGTATTTTGGTGGGTATGAATGAAAATAATGCCAATGGTACTGCTCATCTGGCGTATCATGCTCGTACATTTTCAGATCAATACAATAATGCTCCACCATATTCTCCACCTAGTACTTCACATACATCAGATACTTCAACGACCCCTACGATAAGTCATAGTAATAACCAGGACTTTAACGGGGATCAAGAGCAAGGCATTCAATTTAGAAATGGGTATCATCACAATGAGTATGAAGGTGAAGAGTATGACGATTATGAGGGACAAAAAAGAATGGATTACGGTCGTTCCCAGTCAGTTTCTCATGAACCTCCAACAAACCACTCAAATGTCAATGGAACATCACCAATGGTAGGACCAACAAATGGAAACAAGTTTGAAAGGTCATTAAAGTCACCAACGTTATCATATATAAATAATTCAGAGGAATTGCCAGTGAAAACCAATTTTTCAATTGTGAAAAACAAAGTTGAGATTGATGATATTTTGGATAAGAGAACAGATTCCGCATCTGATGAAGAAGAAGAAGATGAAGTAATTGGTAAAATGGAAGATTGAAATCGATCACAGAAAAGAAGGAGGGGGTTCTGTGAAGTAAAACAAAAAAAGTCAAACAAAAAAGGAAAAGTAGTCAAAGTGTATATGATTAAATAGTTAAGTTTTCCAATAAAAAATTTAGGGTTATTATAATAGTTGTTTTGGTTTTCCATACACTCTTTTTACCGCGAAAGTAAATGATTTGGATTACGCCGAACCGCGGTAGTTCATCTTTCGTACAAAGAAGAATGAGATGAAAAAAAAAAGTTTTCAAATTGTTCTGTTTCTTCTTTTCCTTTTTCTCCTTCTTCTTTTACAACCATCAAATATTCATACTCGACAGCTGTTACCAAATGTATGCCTTTTTTTGGATGAGTTTTGACTTGGTCAAATGATTCATAACAGAATCATTTACTCAGACGACCTGAAATCTTTTACTTTGACGAACCGTTTTGGCAAGTCTATAAAAGCAAAACTTGTCTACTGTATATTTGGGATTGTTGAGTTATAATTTAATGAGTATTTGTAAATCAATTAACTATACCATTGTGCATCATAGTACATCAGAAAACGGTTAAATACATTCCCAACTTTCTGGTGTCTCCAAGAACACATACATTTTTTATTCCTAAAATTCTAAGCTATATACAAGATACAAGATAAAAAAGATGTTTAATATCACACATTATTTATTGAAATATTAAGCGTCCTTAGGAGGAATAATTTTCCCTTCTTCACCTTTAATAATCTCATCACTTAATGGTTGTAATTTCAAATATTTCTCTCTTAATTCGGTTTGTTCTTTATGTTCAAGTTCATTGGCTAATTGCTTTTTCAGTTTTTCCAATTGTTTAGCTTGTTGTCGGGCAGCATCTTTAATTGGTCCTTGTCTTAATGCTTGTCTTTCAGCTTGTTGTGAATAATTGATGAAAACAAATGCACCTACCGCAAATGCACATGATGCCCCAAGAGTGATTTTTGATGCTGTTGACATTGATGATTTGAGTTAAGAATCTATAAGTAATGTGATTGAAAAAAAAGGAGTAAGCAAGTTGATGCTGGTGTTGCTGTTGTTGTTGTTTTATTGAATGAGAAAATGGGGTTTGAAATTGTATGAGATGATTTTTGATCTTTGATTTTTTCATTTCATTTCTTTTCTGTTGTATAGTTCTTTTTTTCCAGTACAGTATTGGTGGTGTGTGTTTTTTGTTTAATTTGCACTAAAGAAAATCACTACTTTTCAATAACCATAACAAGGGTAATGATGCTTCAATCAGTCGATTAGCATTAAACCACGCGTAATAGTTGAAGAAACTGATTAGACGTAACAATTTCATTGAAATATTGAGTAGTTGAAATTAAACACTGTACTGATTAAGACTTTCATTGTGACAGTCAAACTACATTAAGAACAAAATGGAAAAAAAAAAAGGGTGTTTCAAACAAGTATCGTTTAAACCCAAGTAAAACACATTGATCCCTCAATTCATGACATGATTATCGATTAGATTGAATGACCAAGATTTAATCCCTGTTTGTGTGAGAGACCAAATGAAGAAAAAGGAAATGAAGAAAAAAAAGGAACACTGAGAGAGTCATCAAGTTGTATTTTTGTATTTATCGCCAATTGCGGCCCGTTTATGTCCGCCAGGCCATATTCTATATCAACACAAGCATTGTAAATGATCTCTGTGTTTTGCTTTTATCTGATATTCTTGTATTGCTAACCATCAACAGCAAAAAAAACTCTTTAGCGATTCTGCACTATGACGAAAGGCTTGCAAACACCAAATTAAATGAACTTGTCAACGGTACTTGATTTATAGCAACCATAACTATACATTAAGTTTTATAAACAGGGTTATGTATGGTTTATATAATTAAATACTTTGAGAGGTATAAAGAGAGAAAGCAAATCCCCATGTGTGTGTATCTCATCAAACAGTAAGGAGAGGAAATAGTAAATTAGTATTGTGTGAACTCTAGTCAACCCACCACTCCCCACCGACGAACACACACACGCACACGCACAAAACCTTTAATATCAATCTCTCATTCACTTCACTCACGTTTTCTTCTCATTTTGCTTTTTTTTTTCCTGGTGGTTGAGCATTTCCAATTAATTAATTTTGACTTTCCTTCCAACCTTCAATTTAATTCCTTTGTCCAATATTTCGATTTCTTCCAACAAAGTTTTTTTTTATTTTTTACTTTTTTTTACTATTTTTTGTTGTTGTTGATTGACTAATTGAATGTCTTCAAGATCATCTAATTAAAATATAAATAAACTACCTAGACGAAATCAAACCTATCTTGCAAAGAAGTTGAAACAATATTTGTACTAATAAATTACCACCAGCAAGACTCAAAAGAAAGCAAGCAAGTTTATTTAGCCATATACAATCAACGAGGATAAAAGAAAAGAAAGCACATTAGGAAAGGGCTTTAGACATTAATCTTGATTCAAAGTCTTACTATAACTAAGACCATTATCACAGCTATTCGGTATCTGATTTCAAATCTATATTTCCCTTCTCCTAACCAATTACTAAGTTGGAGAACAATTTTGTCATCAGTTGCAATTGCAGTTTTTTTTTTTTTCAATCAAGAGGACAAATCATTCAAAGTGTTGAAACTGATTGAATTCATTACATATATGTATGCTATTTGGGACTTATTTTCGTTGATACAAGAGACATTGCCAACATACAATAATAATTAAATCCCCCATTATAATAGAAACATACAAACAAAAAAGCTAAATATGACATCACAGTATAATGGTGACACCAACTCGACCACTATAGACCCAAACAATCGAGAAGGGGGTCTGGTCATAGACCAGTCAAATAACCTACCATCTAGCTCATCTTCATCTTTGAACCATTCCCATTTTCAAAAACCTCAAGTGTCGAATCTTACAAAGAACTTGTTATCATCTTCTGGTGGACAAACTACACCCGTGGCCACGAATGTGAATTCCAATACAGCATCAAATCAACAAAATTTATTCACAAATACACCCAGCAGTTACACTGAACCAATTACAAATAGAGTTCTTCCTAATTTGAAGGCCAGTGCAAGCCAGATGAGCAATTCATTTAGTGGTTCTTTCCATCAGTCGCATGTACACAACCACAACGATTCCATTAATTATATTCCTTCATCGCATAATACTCCCACTGCCGTGAGTAGTTCGTATACATCACATCACTCTTATCCAGCGTCTTTGTCGAGTGTTAACAATTTTATTAGTCAGCCGTCACAACAGCAACAGCAACAGCCTATACCATTGAGTTTCAAACCACCTGGTGTAGTGCCGAATTCGATCCCAACCACGAATGTGCATAACGATACTGCAAATAGATTTTCGTCTGTTTCTTCCACTGGTTCTCCATTCAGTAATTCGCCATTTGCAACGTCAACCCAATTTCAATCACCTGCATCGATAGCTCAGCCCGTTCACCCAAGCTCGTTGCAGCAAGTTCAACAACAGAGATTTCCAAACTCATTCCCCAATACAACAGTAACGCATTTTCCCAATCCTCCAAATCTACAACAGCTGGCAATAAACAGGACCCAACACAATAACAACAACCATAACCATCACCAACAACAACCAATAGTGACAGATACGCTGGTTTCTACCAGTGGATCTACTACACCGGTGGAGAATCAAAGACCAGCTGTTAAGTCAGTACAGTCTACTCCGTCTTTACCACATGGAAATCAACACGATCAAAGTGCTCGATCTCTGGCACTGTCACAATCGTTCCAAACATACGTACAACCTGAGCCTGACCATTACATGACATATAGTGAATTCTTACATAATTTGAGTGTAAAAGATAGTCAAGATGAGTCAGCTGCATATGAAGAACATTTAAATATTGTTGAGTATCCTGTTAATGACTTGATAGTTATGTTATCTTGTTTGTTGACAAAGATAATTGAGGCAAATGATAAATTGCATCCAAATCATTTTGAAAATACTATTGCTATAAGACAAAGACTAAAAGAAGAGAAACGACTTAAGAAATTGCAACGTCAAAATAAATTACAACTGGAGAATGATGACGCTTATGACGAAGATGATATAGATGTCGATAGAACAGACCGAAGCTTTCATGGTAATAATGATGGCATGGATCAAGACGATGATTCTAACGCAAATGTACAAAACAATGACAATATCGATAATGATGATGAAGAAGAAGATGACGATGAAGACGATGAGATGAAAAATAAATATTTGGCCAATGTTTTGGCATTCCATGGGACAAATATCCCTGGGATTTCATTACAATCTTATTTGGGTCGTGTTTTAAAGTATTGTCCTGTTACAAATGAAGTCTTTTTATCTTTATTGGTTTATTTTGATAGAATAGCGAAAAAGGCAAACAATTTGAATCAAAAAAAGAACAATTCCAATAGTAATGGTAATTCTACTGGCGGCACTGGTTCTGATAACCAATCAACTGAAGCTGAACAATTATTTGTCATGGATTCTTATAATATTCATAGATTAATCATTAGTGGAATTACAGTCTCATCAAAGTTTTTTCTGGACATTTTTTATAAGAATCTTCGATATGCCAAAGTTGGAGGTTTACCATTAGAGGAATTAAATTATTTGGAATTACAATTTTTACTATTATTAGATTTCAAATTGATGATTTCTGTTGAAGATTTACAAAATTATGGTGACTTATTATTAAGATTCTGGAAACGAGAACAGATTGCCAATGAATTAGTGCCCAATAATAATGATAATGAAACTAAAGAACATCAAACGCAAACACAAAGTTAAAGTTGTTTTATTATGTCTTTTTAATGGTTTTATGTTAGAGTGTATTAATAATGTGGAACGCAAAATAATGTTGAAATCATTCTAGTCATGTATTATTGATGCTATGAACGGTTGTATGGCTTTATGTATATTGTATTATTCTCAAATTATTTCAATTCTTAAGTGATATTTCAAAAGTAAAAAACTAAATAAAATAAAATAAATCAAAAATAAATCAATATCAAAAGAAAAGTATAAATATAAGAAATGAACGTAAAAAGTTACTCGCTTGATTGACTAAGAATATAAGCCTCCTCGTCCCCCCCTCCCCTGCTCTCGTAGAAGCAAATTAACAAAATTGTAGTTCGTAATTATATATAAAACTTCATTTCTATTAGCTAGTTCTCTTTGGTTCGTGATTTTTAAAATGACCTAATTAGGCAAGTAGCTGTTTAACGTATTTCCGTTACTTTCAATTAATTAGGATTGATGCAGGCGGCGATGATTGTTTAACTCCTTATTGGTGATCGATCCATAGCAATACATGAACTAAATTTCCTTTTACTTATTGTTCAAAAGTTTGTTTTTGTGGTAACTGTCCCCCCCTCCCCCACCTTCTCCACCACCAACAAATGCCGATTTCCTTAATGGGTAATAAGATAACTGCAACCCCCAATATGAAATCCCGTGTGGAATTTCAGTTTAAGGAAATTGTGTATAAATAAGCCTTGTTTGATTGGGGAAAAAAAAAATCATTTCAGGGCTTTGTAAATTGTTTTTGGTTTAATGAAACATGATTCACACATTTAATATTCATTGCTTACTAACAAGACTAGTATTGAATAAGCAAGTCATAAATGATGGTTAAACTGTTTTAGATAGTTTAAGGATAAATGATATTTACTTGAGTCATTCAAAAGGGAAGAGAAATTTTTGCAATGCACAATTTCTTCCCCGATTCTTCCATAACACACACAGCAGAGTAAGATTATTATTTAAATTTAAAGTTTAGGTTATTTGGCTTTGCTTATCAATTTTGTTAAGGTCAGTATTAATAAACTTTTTCTTCATATTGCATATGTATGTATGTATCTATGCGTACTTTGCCTTTTTGTCCTTTATCATTTCTATTGTTATTATTTTTGGGGGGTCTTTGTAGTCTAATTGCTTTTGGTTGGTGGTGGTG
>OBUW01000599.1_pt1 | contig 16224 bp, 6 predicted proteins | sample 1475761 | NCBI WGS metagenome assembly OBUW01 (sample SAMEA2579908, study PRJEB22360) | human gut metagenome | biome: human gut; feature: human-associated habitat; material: faeces | place: Denmark | collected 2008/2010
GGTGGTGGCAGTAGCAATAGCAGTACCACCAGCTGTATTGACAGAAGTTGGCTCATTAACAACAACAATATTTGTTCCATCTTTTCTTTGTTTCTTTTTCTCTTTTTCCTTTTCTTTCCCATCAAAAACAGGAGCTGCAGCACGCTTTCTACGACCTGTTTCAGTGTACAATTCTTCTGAAACTAACTGTTCCACTGGAACAATACTAGATGGAGGTAATTCTATTTCGGTTTCACCAGACTCAACAGTGGTACTTACTGGTACAGCTTCTTTTTTGGACGCAGCGGCTTTCTGCTTTCTCCGAGGTTTTGATTTCTTTCTCGACTTAATTAATAATTCCTTGTAATTAACTTTTTTCTTTGTCATATAATAATGAACAACACATTCAGATGCACTTCTCAAACCACCCATGTGTCTGGCAATAGCACCAAAACGTTTAGGATGTAAACAAAACCCTTCACAAAACAATTCATGTTCTCTTTCAGAAAAGTTATTCATGAAGTCATGTTTTACTCGTTGTGCCCATTCATTTTTATCTCTTACAATATTGTTTGAGTCCATAAATAATACTTTATTACGTTTAACAGGGTCCAAGATCATATCTGGAATCTTGGCGGCAACTCTTTCAGCTTTAACTAATGGATTCTCATCATCCTCTTGACCCAATGATAATAAAATTTCTTGAAATTCGGCCTCTGTAGTCACCAAGTCACCATGTCTTCTATTACGACGAGTAGAAAAATGAATGTTATCTCCTGAATTAGAATCATTAAATTGTTGTTGTTGTTGATTCTGTTGCTGCTGCTGCTGTTGTTGTTGTAGCTGCTGTTGTTGCTGTTGGTATTGCTTCCGATTATCACTTGAATCTATCTCACGCCTCATTTCGTCGTTTGGTGGATGTAAAACACGTAGTTGTTGATCCATTTTTAATTGTTCAGTCTCCCATACTTCTAATCCCTGTTTATAATCTTTCCATAAACTCTTTTTTTTTTTATTAATTACATTATGCTTCTTTTGAAATGATTCAATTAGACTATCTTTTGACTTAATGAAACTTTGATAATTGTTTGAAAAAAAGGGGAATTCATTAAAATCAACAATCGGTCGAGCAAGTGAATACTTCAAATAATTGGCACCACTTTCGTGATGTTTAGTTTCTTGTGTAAACTTTTTCTTCAACTCTTCGAACTCGTATTCTATCTTTGTTAATGGATACCTGCAAAGTTGCGTTGCTGCTTCTAATGTTGCTTTCTCAATCATTTCTGGTGTTGGTTTATACCCAACCGTTACCTCTAAAGTTGGCTTTTCCACTGACTCATTCAATTGTTCTGTGGGTTTCGTTTCAGGCTTTATCTCTGCTTTAGTTTCAGGTTCAGTTTTGGCTTTAACTTCTTTTGATTCCAATCCATTCTCCAACACAGGTTTAACTATTTCAGTTTTATCTGATTCCAATTTATTCTCAGCTATGTCCTTGGTTTCAATAGTTTGTATACTATCGTTAGTCTCTTCTTGTTCTTCCTCGGCCTCCTCCTCATCTTCTTCTTCCTCTTCTTCATCCTCATCTCTTGGTGTAGGTGACTCTCTATCTTCATATTCTTTCTTCAATTCCTTATCAACAGGTGTAATCAAAGTACTTCGGTTATAATCCTTATTCACGTATCTATATTTATAATCTCTTGGTTTTGAATAACCTCCATTTTTCAGTAAAGATGAATATCTGTCCACAGCTTTTGGGTTGGAATACATTGAATTCATCGACGAACTGTACCCATTACTTCTACCACTTCCATAATATGAATCTCCACCACTACCACCACCACTCGTACTTCGATAATTAGTACTATTAACTAATGAAGAAGATCCTAAAGGTATACTGTTACTTCCAGAAGTAAACGACGATTGTTTGCCACGCATTCTATCTTTTGCAGAATATCGTGAACCCACAGAACTTCGACTCATTTTCCATTTACTTGTATTGATGGATCCATCATGACCAGTGTATGAATCATAACGATCTTTTATTCGATAATCTCCATTTGGTCTGTATTGTTGATAAGATGACGATGATGATGAAGAGGAAGAGCCTGAAGCTGGACCTGATCCTGGTGCATTAGAGGAATTAGATGCAGTCAAACGGGAGTCTCCAGCTGCACTACTTGATTTTCTCCATGTATCGTTACGTCCATGTCCAGAATAATAATCATGATAATTTCCATAGTTACTATAATGTGAAGATGATGAATATGAACCATTTCTTGAGGTTGTCGGTATTGAATTTGAATCCTTCAGATGTGGTATAGAACTTGAGCCCGAACCATTATTTTTGAAGTCTCGTCGCGATAGTCCTGGCACGGTGTTAGATGATATATGTGTATTTGAATTTAGGTTGGTTGACGACGTTGTTGGAGATGTTGATGACGTTAAGTTTGACGAATAAAAATTTTTCCTTCGTTGTTTGCCATAATCTAGATAGTCGTTATTATATCGTGATGAAGGTGGTCCTCCTCCACCAGATGAATTTGAGGATGACATATTATGATAAAATTAATTATTTTGACAGTAATTTGACAATGATGGTGTTATGATAAGGTGTGTTGATAAAAAAAAAAAAGAACTAGTTATTTGTTATAGTATAATTTTGGAAGATTTGCTGTCAAAAAATTTTGAATTTATAATTTTACAAGTCTAAATGGGTTTTTCTTTTTTTCTTCTTGTTTCTTCTCCAAAAAAATATATTTCTATGTTGTGTAAAAATGAATTACCATTTGAATGATAGTGGATTAATAATAAATTAGAATTGATTAATCAACTCTTTAGTAATAATATAAAACAATTAATTTGAATGAATTAAATATATTAAAAATATAGAAAAAAAAACAACAACAACAAAGGAGTGAAGGGAGGAAAGAAGGAGGGAAAAAAAAGTAAAGGATTAAAAATGAAGAAATATTAAAATTATTATTTTTTTGTTGTGTCTTAATTTGTGAACAGAAAAAAAAAAGGAAAAGGTCGTGCAACAGTGGTCAGAAGAAAATAAGTTGAAGATAAAATAATCATTTTTTTTAATTTTAATTTTAGGGGGGGGGAGGTGAACAGATAGAAGAAGAAGAAAAATTTTTTTTCTCTCTCTCTTGAAGTTGTAAATGAGAAATGTCACCCTTAAATGTCGCAACGTCTCATATAGTGGTTATATATTTTGAGTGGTGTGGTTTTTAATCTTACCTTGTTGAAAATAACATCTAAGAACCACTTACATATTAATATAATCAGGTGTTGGTAATTATTACTAAATTATCACTCCCCCTTTATACATTTTTGATATATCTTCCAACCCCCTGTCCCTTTCAAATTTACGTCTAGTTAATTGAATACTTCCTATTCTACATCCAGACTTTACGTTTTGTATAAAGCTGATTTTTTGTAGTGTTTCAAATTATTCTACCCTTATATAGAGCATAATCCACGGATATTTCAAAGCGATGTAAAGTAAATACAAGGATCGGATAGTTATCTTTTTATTGTATAAGAACTTACATTGATGCAGATCCCGATATCTTGAAACCATATTCCGCGGGTACTTTTTTGGTATTGTTTTGAAAGTCACCGTTTATTGTTGCACTCTATTCAAACAAAAGGAAAACCTACTATCTTTCTATCTCTGTCTATCTATTTGTCTGTCTATTTACTTGTATCATTAATCGTTTAATTTGGTTTTTGTAAAATTTTTTTCAAGATTCCAATATTTTCAACACTTTTCACTATATCATCGTAAGGTACATTTAATTTAATAATTTTATTACTATTACCACTGTTTTTATTGGAATTGGTCAACAAAATACAACTACTACTTTCCAATGCATATAATATCTCAATGAATTCAGTATGTTTTAACAGTCCAATCAAATCATTCATTTCATATTGTTTTTTATAATAATCATAAAATGAATTCACCGTAAGAGTGGTAGTAGTAGCAGCAGTTTTGTTGGAACGTTTCGAAAAAACTTCCTTTTGATAATTGAATAATTGACATAATATTGCTTTTTGTAATAAATTCAAATTGTTTAATTGATTTTCATTATTGCCAAAAGATGTCATACAAATTTTGGCCACATGTTGAATCATAACTTTATTAATCGTATCGGTACCTTGACAACTTCTTTCTACTAATTCAATTGATTTATAACATATATCAAATGCCTTTCTCAAATCACCGGATATTGATGCTGATTTTTTGCAACAAAATTGTATAGCACCCGGGTGGAAGATCTCTTGTTTAAGATTAGATAATCGATTCATTATAATTGATTTAATTTGATCAGCATTGTATGGCAAAAATTGTAAATTATCCAATTGAATATTATTTCTAACTAATCTTGGTAAGAATTTACTATTCAAATCTAAAGTATTAGATATCCCAATTAATACCAATTTAATTTTAGTTTGAGGGATGCAATTTATACTAGCCATTTTAAATAATTGAAATAAAACTTGTTGATCACTTGTGATTAATGAGTCCAATTCATCAAGTAATACAATCACAGAATCAAATTGTTGATTTTCATTATCATTCATTAATGTCATAAAATCATCACAAGTTTTACGTTTATGGAAAGATATTGATAATTTATTCATTATTTTACAATATATTTCATGATAAATTTGTTCTGGATTATTTAATGTCATACAATTGATTTTCACTACTCGTATTCTTGAATTCTGTTGATAAGGTTGTAGGATTAATTGAACTTGAGCAGTTTTACCAGTGCCTGGTGGACCAGAAATATATAGACTATTGGATATTTTCTGTTGAATACTATTGGCAACAAAATCAGTGATATATTTAGCTTCTTTTTCTCGACTAGTTAAAAAATAATCATTAGAATGACTCACGTTGGATCCACGTTGAAATAATGCTTTGGCTTGAGAATAAATTGATGTTGGAATTGAAGGTGAAGTTGAAGGTTTTTTGGTAGGAGTAAGAAGTCCAAAATCTAATTTCTTAACACATGAAGGTTTCCCTGTATCAAAAGAGTTATTATTATCTATTTTGAGTTTTTTGGATTTGGTTGGTGTTTTAGTTGGAGTAAGTGGTAATTGAGTATTAGAAATATCTCTAATTGTTCTTTTTCTTGATGGAGTAGTATTCATTATGGATGGTTGTTGATGTAGAAAGAAGGTTGAAAGTAAAGAAAGCTAGGAGATCAAAAAAGTAAATTGAAGTAGAAATTTATGAAGAGAAATCAAACGAATTATATATAAAATAGAAATTGCTGGCTTATGATGATATTTACTAGTTTTAAATCATCGTGTTTTATAGTAATAGAATATATTTTACAAAACACGTCTGATGAGATTCAAAATTTTTTTTTTTTTCCGTGTCAGTGAGTTTATACTTTTTTGTGTGTTTTACGAGTATTCATTAATTTAATTTAACCCAATTAGGAAATGTAATAGATTTGGCGTTCGTTCCCTTTCACTTTCACTTACTATTCAAAAAAATGGTTTTTGCAACCCATAATATATGTTCTACAGATGAATTACTTAGCTTACATGGTAATACTAGTATAACTATTGTTAACCTAGGTGGTATATTGTAAAAGAACAATTACCAGCTTTGACAACTATAGAACACTTTAATAAATTATCATTTGTTTTCTAATCATCTATAAAACAATTTTAACAAGTACATAAATCATGCAAAAATTTACCTGCTTCACCTTTTTCTTCAGCTCTCATTAAACTTTCTCCAATTAAAAATCCATCAACATTATCTTCATACTTGTATTTCTTCACATCATCAACTGAACTTATCCCTGATAATGCAAGAACCAATACATCACCTTTTCTATCACTAGTTTTAGCTTGTTTCACTAAATTACTTGTGGTATTTAAATCAACATCAAAAGTAGTCAAGTTACGATTGTTAACTCCAATAATTAATGGATCCTCAGTTGTCCCCTTATGAGTTAATTTCAAAGCTTGAGATAATTCATCACTATTATTGACTTCTACTAATGGAATCATCCCTAATTTCAAAGAATATTGATATAATTCATGTAACAATGTTTCATCATTTAACATTTTAACAATTAATAAAACTGTATCTGCACCGGCCAATCTACTTTCTAAAATTTGATATTTATTGAAAATGAATTCTTTTCTTAAAACCGCTGGACGTTTATAATCCTTTGTAGTAGGCTTATCAATCACTTTACGTATTAAAGTTAAATCATCTAAAGAACCTTTAAACCAATGAGGTTCAGTTAAAACAGAAATAGTGGAACAACCATTAGTAGAATATGTCAATGCTTGATTAGCGGGATGGGCATTTATATTAATATCCCCTTTTGAAGGACTTGCACGTTTAAATTCTGATAATATAATTGTTTCCTTCAAGTTAGATTGAGTATATTTAAGACGATCATAAAAATTTATTAATGGTGGAGCAAGATCTAAATTTAATTCAATTTGTAAATTTTCAAATGATTTACCTGGTAATTTTTCAATTGATTCATAATCTATTTCTCTTTGTTTATAGATTTTTTGTAATATATTTTCTCCTCCATTTTTATTATTAATTTTAATTGATTTACCAGTCTTAATGGCATCATTTTCTTCCCAAGTACCACCATAAACTCCTAATAAATTATCAATCATTAATTGTCCACTTTCAGTTAAAATAGATTCAGGATGGAATTGAACCCCTTCAATTGTATATTTTTTATGTCTAACCCCCATAATCACTTCTGGTTGAGTTTCGGTAACGGCAGTAACTTCTAATACATCAGGTAATGATTTAGAACTACCAGCTAATGAATGATATCTCGTGACAGCTACTGATTGTGGTACGTTTTCAAACATACCTTTACCATCATGCTTAATAGTAGTTGTTTTCCCATGAACAATTTCTCCGGCATATGATACATCACCACCAAATACATCAAATATACATTCTTGTCCCATACAAACACCAAAAATAGGGATTTTACCCAGAAAATATTTAATTATATCTCTAGATATACCAGAATCAGTTAATGGATGTCCTGGACCTGGAGAAATAAAAATTATATCCGGTTTAATTTCATTTTCTATTTGAGAAATGGTGATTTTGTCATTTCTATAAACGTCAACTTTACCACATTTAGGAGATTGATGTAAATATTGATATAAGTTCCAAGTAAATGAATCATAATTATCAATCATTAATACATGTCGTTTCGATGATATGTCAGTAATCATGGCTTGGGTATTTCCTAGATGAATGAATTTGGTCGGGTCTTGAATATATTGAGGTAAAAATTTTTTTTCAACCCTTACAACGGTAATTATAGATTTTTTTGTTGTGGTTGGCTTTTGACTCATTTTTCTCCAAAGACTCGGCTAAAGAATATAGTTTACAATAAAATTGATTACAGGTTAGTCAACTTAACAACCTGGCCTTGTTATTATTATCTAATACAATCTATGTAACTTTTCTTTTTCTAACTCTATGACTTATAGGTTCAAAATCTAATTTAGTACCGTCGGAATTATATTCCACACCACTCAATACAACCGAACTAATCAATTCTAAAATCAACATAAATAATGAACTCAATATAGCTAAACAATAATTCGATATTGAAACGCCAATATCTAACCAACTACCTTCAGTTCTAACCAAAAAGAAAAAATTCAAAGATAAGAAATCACTTGTAGAAATAATCAACGTACTAATGGTGAATTTTTTAATTTCTAATTGATGATTCATTATTCCAAGACAAGTTGATAATAATACATAAGGAATAATCAATTTAATCATTAATAATGCCCCCATAGAAAATGGATCGAAAATAGGAATCAATCGATAAACTGAATCTAATGAAAATGATGAAATTGAAGCAATATTCCCAGTCCCGAAAAATGCCAATTGTAAAAAGAAAAATCCAATAATAGTAATACGAATAACTTGTAACCAATAACCTTTAGGCAATTTCCCAGTTTTTTCAAAAGTTTCAACTAAATCTTTATGAGAAAATTTTAATAATTCTTCAATTGATAACCATTGTAATAAAATTAATGAAAATCCAACGTAAAATAATAATTCAAATGAAATTGTTAAAATGATAAATGTGGGCACAAATGTTAAAAATATAATTAATAATCTCAATTGATAATCACTAGAAGGATTGAGAAAATGTAATATTGGTAATACTATTAGGGAAACGATAAAAGTTATCCAACCTAATATTTGGGAATATAATGGTAACCCAGTTCTAGCTTGTAATGATAATACTGAGATATTAGTGGCAAATAAAATTATTGGTATAATGGCAATTTGTACAATTATTAATTGCTTTTGAACGGGTCCCACTTGGGTTCTTTTAAAAACTTGTTTTGTCCCCATAATACTAACAATTAATGCTAAAATTGTCCCAACATTGATTTGAAATAAACTTTCTATTTTCACTGGATCCAAATTAGTGAAAGTACACATTAACAAACAAGTAATAAACCAAATAGTTTTCATTAATCCAGAAACTTTATGTGCCCCATGAACTAATAATGGATAAAGTCCAATGATTATCAAAATTATGGAAAACATTACTCTTTCGAAAAATCCATATGCAATACCTTCATACATTCCAATAAATGACACTACGATCAAAAATTTTGTTGTATTGGAAATCCCATGAAGGAATGATTCAATACCCGTTATTAAATATTTCTTTTCATTTAAAATCGTGTACCAGAAATACAATGGGAAAGCAGCATACATATAATAATTAAATGGAGAATTTTGATAAAATAATAAATAATTGATAGAAATTGCTAATGCTCCAAATATCCCGACCAAAGTTACAGAAAATTCTGGAGGGATTTTCAATTCATCTTCATTTAATACAAATAATTTCAAGAAAATATTGAATGAATAAACAATCCAACCGAAAAATCCTAATGTAACAATAGAACGAAGTAATAACCAATTATAAGTTTGTAAATAAGTCAATCCATCCAAAGTTGTTTTCATCAATTCTTCAATTTTTGCAATAACTTTTTTCTCAATTTCATCTTTAGACCCTGAACCGCTTTTTTCAAGTTGATCAATTAAAGATTCAATTTCCTGTTGATATTTTTGGATACTTTTCTCTTCAAATGGACTATATGGTTTAAATTTGAATTGATGATTATAAACTTCTTGCTCTTTAACAAAATATTGTTCAACAATAGCTAATGAATTGGCATATAATGCTCGAGCTTTTGTCACTGGATCAGCATCAATGTAACCCAATGGTAATTCCCCAACTGAATTAGCAGGATAATTGGCACCAATCAAATATGCCATTAACGATGCAATATCTGCTTGATTAACATCATTTCTAACAAGATGATCAAGTTCCCAAGTATCAAAATAAGTAGATTCAAATCCACTATTTTCTGGTGATTGCTTTAATAATTGCTCTTCTAAATTAGAAACATCTTGCAAATGTATTGGTTTCTTAACACCAGCACCCCAAGCTATCAATGGAGTTCTTGTATTGTCAGGATGACCATCGCCATGAGATCCAAAATCAGACATGCCATGATCAGCAGTGAAAACAAATGCCGTTTGATCATCTCCGAAAAACTTGTTAATTTGTGGTATCACTTCTTCTAATTTCCTATCGATATATTCGATATTTTCATAATATTCAGCAGAATATGGACGATAAGCATGCCCAGCAGTATCTGGTCCTAATAAATGTAAAAAGAACACATTACCATCTTGTCTCAATTCTTCATTCAAAGTTGCATTGGTCGTCAGATTATGCATTAATTCATCCAAATGATGGAAAACATAAGCATCTAATTCGATTGAACTAGCAGTGAAATCTTCAAATTCATGTCCATACATACAAACATCAATTCTCCCTGGGACAACCCCATCACCAAAGGCAAACATTGGTAAAATATCCGGCAGTCCAAATGAATAAGTATGTTTAGATTGATTGAAAAATGAATCAAAATCAACAGGGTTTTCTTTCCATCCTTTAGTAACTGCACTAACATCTTCATAAAACCCAGCAATCATGGCAACATGACCAGGTCTTGATTCTGTTGGCATTCTCGTATTAGAAATCCCCCAAGTCCCATTATTTAACGCTAAACTACGTAAATAAGGAGCTAAATATTTTTCTTCACCAGTACGAGGATGAGTCAATTTTTGAAATGTTTTATCAGCACGTAATCCATCACCAACAATTAAAAATAATCTTTTGGCAGGTGGAGTCCAAGTGGATTTATGATGATCCATGCCATGAACTAATGGTGAAACAAAATAAATATCAAAGATTGACCATAAATAAAAAAAATGGAATAAAACCCCTATTACTAATAACAATTGATGATTTCTATCCATTATGAATATGTATAAAAAGTTGTCCCAAAAAGGTTTTGAAGTTGTGTTGATAACGAATGAATGAAGAATAAATAAAAGAAAAAGCTAGTAATATATGAATTAATTTTTCAATTAAATAGAAACAAGAAAACTCGATTTTGGAACAGCACAGACAAAAAAACAATCAATTGGAGATCGTGTAGCTTAAAGAGACGCGACAAAAAAAAATTGGTTGTTTAACTACAGTGGTTGTGAAAAATAATCTACAACCCAGAGCCAATACAATTTGTATTAATAAACCATGTACAGAAGAACTTAAACTAGTATATTTCATCTCTTTTGAACTCTAAGGGGGATTCTTAGTTGACATTTGGTGCCACATGATAACACAATATTGAGATTGATATGGTATAATCTACTCATGTAACAACTTTGGAAATCAGGTATAAAATTGAATCTATTATAAGATTTCAATGATTCAGGTAAAGATTTTAATAGTTGATGAGATAAATATTCTAATTTGATAGTGACATCTACAGATGCATTTGCTTCTTTGCTAGAAATAGACCAATTAGTCGTTTTTTTATTCCATGAATGTCCATTTATTTTCAAGTTGGCCACGTGTAATTCTGAAATTTTACATTGTAATTGACACATGGATTTAATATCTTCACTCAATTGTCTTTCAATATTGAAATTCTTTTCTCCAAGTTCTTGGGAAAGCTGATACAATTCTAAAGCATACTCTTTAAATGGCTCAACAATGTTATTCTTGAACAGTGTTTCATCAAATGGTTGACCTGTATCATTATTATAAAGCATACCATGATCAAACTCTATTGGGATTGGATATTTGGGAGATTTTATAGTGACCACAACCATATCAGCACTAATTGATTTGATGGTTGGGAGGTTCTGACTCTTCATAGGGGTCTCAAATGGCTTGATTGAGATCTTCAAAGGTATAACAAGTTTCCAAGATGAATTCACATTAGATTGTGTTCTATACTTTTTAGGTGGAATATAGTCTATGATGTAATTGACTTTGGGCGTGGACAAATATAAAACCCCTGAAATTGTATTTGTACCAGTAAATGATCTTTTGTTAATCAACGTGAACGACTCATACTGTTTTATAGAACTGGAAACCTGCTTGATATCGCGTCGTCTATTTGGTTTGTATAACTGGTCTCTTTTTGCAACATCTGATTCTATATCTGGTATCACATTATGATAATTATTTAAAGTAGTGGCATTTGCAACTTGTTTGATCAACTCTCTACCAGTTTTAATCTTCTCCTCTATTCTCTGTATCAAATTTTGAAACAAAATCTGATTTTCTAAATCTTTGAGTGACATAGCTTCATTTGTTAGATTGATGGTTTGGGGAATAACTCTAACATGACTAGTGAGCTCTTTTAACACTATGAATGGATCACCTTTGGAATCTTGTAATCTGTCATCTGTGTATGGGATATCTATTTTTCCAAACTCCTGTTCAATCGGATGCACTCTTCCAATAAATCTAGCAGTAACACCATATGATATCGATGTATCTGAAAATGAAAAATCTTCAAAAAAATAATTTGACCGAGTTGATGTCTTTATGTGTTGCTCATTATCTGAAATGTTACCAATTGTAGGGGGTAACTTAACATGTTTCGACAAGTTGTGATTATTGCATTCGGAATCCAACAAGTTGTGTGGAATTTTAAAAGTGAAAAATCGTTTATACTTTTTATATGGTGTAAGAAATTTTTCATTACTCAATGATATTGATATACCATCCACGGGATCAACAAGATCGAGCCAGATATATGGGTTACGTGATTCTGATCGTAATCTATTGATTGTTGCTTCTGTCCAACTTGCTGAAAAATCAAATAATTCCAAAAACTTTTTAATCTTGACTGGTATTGCACTCTTGCCATGATCTGAATTAGTAATCATAAATTCTCCTTCAAATAATACAACAAACATATCAAATGGGATTGGTTTTGATGATGCATTCTCAATTACAATATATCCACTTATCACATCACCTTGTTGATACTCATACACATAAGGATTTATGAATTCTGGTTTTTTACCAAGTTCTCCAATTTCTTTTGTAAAATGAATTTGTAGTCGAATACTGTCACCAACTTTATTGGGATACAATGATAGATTGGGAAGACGATACACATTATCTAGTATTTTTTCTTCAGATCCAACTTCTTGGTGCTCATTAGTTATTGGTACTGGACTTTCACTGGAAGGTACAAATTGTTGAGCATGTACAGGGCTTATATATAAATTTTCCGACAGTATGGGGGAAATCAAGGAACTACTCCATCGTGGATTGTTCTCATTGATATAAGTTGGAGGATCAATATTTTGAGTTTCCATTTGTTCCGCTGTCATGACACTTACACCCACTGTTGCTTTATACATGAAATATGACGGTAAAATAGCACTCACATCCTCATCTGGAGTAACAGACAGTTTGAACTCATTCATAGCAAATTATAATGGAGAAACAAATTAATAAGAATCAAGCACTGTATTCTGTACTTTTTTTTGTATAATGTCAAGCAATTGACACACTTTATATTTTTGAGAGAATTTTGACTCACAACTGGTTTTGTACTTTTTAAAATTACACCCTTTCGGAACCGAAGATTGCCGTTAATATTTAGAGCAAAGTTATTTCCTACACTACTTTAAAACATTAAATCAGTTAAATTTAAGATTTAAAAGAGCAGGAGCCTGACATGTTTTCGGCAGGTTTTGTTCAAGATATACTTGTGTATAACCCCTAGTATTAAATTGGTAGCGTTTTGGACTTGTTCTGTTAGGGCCACTGAAAAACCGAGATCTTAAAAAAAAACTAACGAAGACAAATGAAGATTCCACACAAAACACCATAGTGATTACTAGGCATTATTTCCAATGTCGATCCATCCAGGAGCTAAAGAGGAAATTAACAGAGTGATCAAGGAATTGAGTAAGGTAGGGATTATGGAAGGACCTAAACAAGAGAGTAAACCTGTTTTGGAGAACCATCAACAACAATCTTTTACTCCTAACACGTCTTTGCAAAGTGCTGAAACAAATCTGCCTGATACCCCGAATACATCAATTTCGTCAGCAGATACAATACTTGGCACATCTACCCAGGAACTTGTTAAATCTATTCCTCCACCTCGTGTTGAAAACAATAGAAGATTAATCGCAATACCAAAACCACATTATAATGTTGTAAAACCCACTGAATATACTCCTCTAGCTGAGTATTATGCTGCACAAAGTCCTCATCATCCCAAATTAAGGGAAGTTAGAAGATTAGAGTCTGCTAAAGCTCCAATTGACCTTTACCGTATTGCCAATCGTAACAATAACATCAACGTCCCTGCAACCAAACTTACAGCTGACATTAGTGCCATGTTCAAACATTCCACTAATACAGAAGTTCGAAAGGTTATTTCCAACGTTTTAGTTAGTACTGAAAAACTGCTTAAGAAAAAATTGGCTGATCTACGAACATACTTTAAGAAACTCGTACATGCATTTGAAAAGAATCCAGAAGTATATTTACGTGTAAATGCCGAGCCAATTTTTGGGGAGAACTATACAGTTTACGAATACTTTGACGATCGTGATTTATCACACTTGTACTACCGTTGTCGTTATTTTCATATCGATGATGATCATCGAATTTATTTCCAAGCCTTTAATCCTGACACAATTGGTAAGCCAGAATATGCTCATTTAAGACAACTTTTAGTTTCTTCTTTAGAAAAATTGGTTTTCGAAATTGGAGGTGAAAAGTTTCTGATTAAAATTGATGAACCGGTTGAGCATATGCATGTGGTTGCTTTTAAATTACCACCTACTTCGTTAGTGGACACTGTTGAATATTTAGAATATTTCTTAGACGAAAAGGATGAGATAGTTGAATCTCGTATTCCGGTTTTCTCTCCCAAACTGATGATTCAGGATTCAACTCCAGTAACAGCTTTCTTCATTCTCAAGTTGAGAGGCAAACAACTCCCTCCAGAGCGGAAATATATATTTGACGAAGAATATTCATTCAATATTCTTACAAATTATAGTTAGATTGAGGTGCTATGTAATAGTTGCTCTGCACTAGCCCATCTTCCATTATTAAACAAAAGATTGAATGTAAAAGTCATATAGAATTACTAGAATATAAAAGAGAATCATTGTTTTGATCAATTTGTGTAGATTTTTGTGCGGTCTATACAAATCCAACATGCGAGGATTTTTAAAAAAAATCACTGCTTTCATAATCTGATATCTGTTCACCAAGCAACAATCTTATCTGTGGCTCATCTTACTCGTCGTTATAATCTTCAACAATGCTTGTACCACCAGAGAACTTTGGGACGGTTGAGTCTGGAATTTACAGAAGTACCAAATTAGAAAGTGAAAACTTCCCGTTTTTACAAACTCTCAACTTGAGATCAATGGTGATATTAGATACCGAAAAGCCACCACGATCATTGAATAATTTTTTAGAAGCCAATCCCAGTTTGCAGTTTTTCAATTTAGGTGGAATGAAAATATCTAATCATCAGCATACTGGTATTGTTTCCAAAGGTGACCAAGACGATGTTGATATGGCCAGAGGCACCAGTTTATCTCTCAACACACCTAAAAATTTCTTCAGTTCTATTTCCTTAAATCGTAAAGATCAATGGATGTTAATTGAGAAAAATATTGTTATGAAAGCATTTGAAATAATGTTTAATAAGAAAAATTATCCATTACTTATTATTGATAGCTCTGCCACTTTGATTGGAGTGTTGAGAAGGATACAGAAATGGAATTTCAATTCAATTCTTAATGAATATAGAATATATTCCGGAATGTCTACGAAAAATAACTATTATGCAGAAACTTTTCTTGAGTTGGTTCAAGTGGAATTAATTGCCTATGAACATCATAGCACAAGTAGAAGAAATTCTCGAGGAAATAACAGCATGTGTATGAGATCAAATTCAATCGACACTGATAATGGTGACCTTAGTGAAACAAGTGATGTGAATAATTTCGATGATGACTACGATGCTATTGAAGATGAAGATGATGAAGATTTGGATGATTTGGACGATGAATTGCTCTCGGCATCTCCGCAGATTCCAGCAAACTTGTTGAAACTAGTTGAACAGGGGAACAATAGTAATAGAGAACCAAAGAAACGGTTAAGTCCTGTCGAGGGGAAGAAAATTAGTCACCCCAGAAGCAACAGCTATTCCAATTCTCCTTCATTCAGTGGTGATCATTTCTTGAGTGCAAGAAGTAACCGACGCAGATCATCTACACAAGAGAATAGTTTTAACGTGTACAAAAATCTAAAGTTCAGAAACAGTCATGCCAAATCCCCCTCTGGTGAATATATCAGTACTTCCCCTACATTGAGAAGAAAAGAGTCGAGAAATAATAGTCAAGTGGAATTTAGTGAACTTACTGATTTCATGTATTACAAGAATTTGCAAAAATACCCTAAAACTTTCGAACATGTTCATGTATTAAAGATAAAGCTACCTGCCGAGTACAAGCTACCTGATTGGTTTATTGTTTGTAGAAATGCTTGGGAACGAGAGTTCCAAAGGTTGAATAGTGAAGAAAAATACTAAATACGAAATAAAATAAAATGAAGCATCCATATAGTGATTGTCTAAACCCATAATATATCATATAATTAACTATCTAACGATTATGGCTCCAAGAGTTACTTGTATTATATCCCTGGCCTGGTATAGATTGTTGACGAGATTTGTTATACAAGTCTTGTAATCGACTCGAAGAACGTTGATAGCCACCTGAGTTGGGTCTATCAGAACCATTTGTTTGTTGTTGAT
>OBUW01000600.1_pt1 | contig 16217 bp, 8 predicted proteins | sample 1475761 | NCBI WGS metagenome assembly OBUW01 (sample SAMEA2579908, study PRJEB22360) | human gut metagenome | biome: human gut; feature: human-associated habitat; material: faeces | place: Denmark | collected 2008/2010
AATATAATAAAAAAGACTTGAGCAATATATATCATTTTATTCAAATACATTTTCTACTTTATACTTATTACTTAATAATACTTAATACTTAACATACACATATAATATGGTATTGAAAGCATTATTAATAGTAGTAGTACTTGTAGTAGTATAAATGATCAAAATGAAAAAAAAAATACAAAATCAAATAACAAACAAATGAAAAACATAAAGATGCAAAATCAAATCAAATCAAACCTATCAACCCCAAAAACATTAATAAAAAGAAAAAATCATGAAAACAAGTAGTAGTAGTAGTAGTACCGTCTTTTATTTTTTAACATCCAATTAAACTATTTTTAGGGAATTTATATCCACCATCTTCAAATGAAGTTATATTGGCATTTTCATAAAGATTCAAATGTTGTTGAATATAATCATAAGTTGGGAAATCGGTTGGATCACAACCAACATTAATTTGATCTGGTGGTTGATAAACTCTTACATAATCGATTCTAAATGTGACGGGGAAAGATATACTTGGCCAATCAATATAAGCCCAATTATTTGAAATCCCCAAATTTAAAATTAATGACATTGGTTCTTTACTTAAAGGTCTCCAACCAATATTTCCATCTGGATGTAAAGCTTGTGAATAAACCGTTAATGTTGGATCATCACCAACAAACCATCGTAAATAACCCGTTTCAGGGTCATTTAAATATTCATAACCATAAGTTTGGAAATTATGGGCATTATCACCAAATTCATACCATGTAACATTCAACATGGTTGTTGCTGATAATGCTTGTTGGAATGGTCCACCAGTATAAGTATTCATTGTTGAAACTGAAAAATTGTAAATTTCCACCCAATTATAATCAGGAATATACCAAATATCCATAGGGGCTAATTGTAAGGATTGAGAGGCAACACCACAATTTTCTTTTTTACCACTACTATCAGTCATCACTTCACCTTCAATAACATCAATTTCAGGGGCACCTCTACCAACACCTCGATTAGGATGTAATTCACCTGGACACGTACATTTATTTAATCTTTGACCTGGCAAATAAGAAATCCCATCAGGAGAAGATTGATTAGGTGTAATACCGGCATCACATGAATCGTAAGAATATGGCCATACCCCATCAGTAGATCCCAAATACCCTGGTCTACCTAAATTCCCCATAGACCATAACCCAGGCCATAACCCTGTTACATTACCATAATTTGGTAAACGAGCCAGAATTTCTAAATGACCTTGAGTATAACACAATTGATTCCAACTTTGTACCATTCCTGAACGATAGAATAAATTATGATTTTTATAAGCATCCATACGTAAATTTAATGTTCCATTGGCTGTGGTTACAGCATCTGGATCATACCATTCTAAATCTTTAGTGGCATCGTAATGAATGTCAGGAGCAGTGAAAAATTGATCATCGCCTTCATAAAAAGTTCTACCTTCAGCATCAAATTCATCACTGAAAACTAATACCCATTCACTACCATCTTTAGCCTTCTTTTTATAAGCTGATTCAGGAGTATCTGGATCCACTAAATTCATTCTTATAGCACTCAACATTGGGTACAGATATTTAGTTAAAACTTCGTAACTTTCTGGATGATAAGGGTTAGTAGCTCCAGAATAAGTCAATGCAGGTAAAATGATAAACACTGCTAATGCAGCTATAAATAATATAATAAATCCAATCAACCCACCCAATGATCGTTTATCCATGTTCTTTAAATCGTGCATAAATCGGTTCTTTTCGTATTCAGCATCCTGTACTGGATCTGGATTATGCAAATAATCATCTGGTTCTTTTTCATCAATACTCAATGGGAATGAACTAGCAGGGTATCCACCAAATGGACTGAAATCATTAGGAAAGGGGCTAGTTGATTTATCTGATATAGAATCATTATTCATGCTACTAGAAGTTGGAGATGAAGATGAACCGAGATGAGGTTGATGTTGATGGTGGTTACGCATCATATTGGAAGGATTATTAAACGACACTAATGAAGTAGATGATACTACTCTTGAACCTGCCATTGATGGATATCTATCAAATTCTGCTGGACTGGTTGGATTCAATCTATTGTCACCACTACCACCACCACCACCAACACTAGATACATCTCGATTATTATTATTATTATTACCCGATGATAATAGTCTACTTTCATCAGAAATCACACCTTCTTGATTTAAATACAGTGAACTACCACCATTTGAATAGTAGCCACTATAAGCTTGGAATGGTTTACCATATTCAGCTTCATTTCGAATACTGTTGGTACTATGAAGATTATTAATGCTCAGGGTTTGATTTGATGTAGCAAAAGGGTGATGGGGTTGATTATTTTGTGATGAGGATGAAAATGATGCTGAATCTAATTCTTCTTCTTCTTCTTCTTCTGGTTCATCACCAAATGGATTTCTTGGATTATGATCAGAATTGAAATCATCATTGGTATTGTTACGAGAACTCGATATATGGAAATGGGGATTATTTGAAGTTAAATCTCTTTGAGACGCCATTTTGAGGTCTTATCAAGTGATTATATATATATATATATATGAATGGTGGTTGTTGCAAATGTTGCCAAGTATAATAAAGGGTTGCTAAGAATTAACTTCCAAATTTTTCTTGGTCTTTCTCTAAATTGGAAAAATGTTTATAATGATGATGAACAACAAAGAAAGTAACTGATTTTCTTGTATAAAGATTTCCTTAAAAGAATAGAATAGTCGAAAGAAATTACAAGAAAAACAAGAAAAAAAAATTTATACTAATTGTATTTGATCTTGATTCTTGTTTAAATTCTCTTCTTTTTTTTTTCTTGTTTTGATTGTTTGATTGATTCTTGTGTTGTTAAAAAATGATTGTTGAAACGAATGTAATGGGATGTAGAATATATGTTAGGTGGAATGTAGTTAGTTAGTTAGTTAGTTGATTAACCAAATGGGTAGAATAGAAACCTAATGAAGAAAAGGAAGAAAACAAGAAAATATTAAAAAAAAAAAAAAATTCAAAACATAAAAGTAGTTAGTAGTAGTTAGGAGTTAGTAGTAGTTGTAGTAGCCAGTTGTTGTAGTTGTTGTTGAAGGGGAAAGGGAAAAACTTTTTGATCATTTTCATTCAATACACTGACACTCACACACACAAAAACAATGAATAACTAAACGGGAAGGGTAAAGAAAAAAAAGAAATTTTTTTTCTATCTAAGTCGTGTACAACAACTACATAACATGTACACGACCCTTCTTTCACTTTCGGCGTCTCACACTCACTCACTATTTTTACTACCATAGTTTCCTCTCTCCCTCTCTCTCTCTCTCTCGCCCCCTTTTTCTTCTTCTTCTTCTTCTTTAACTCCCAAGGCTTGTGTGTTTATATTTGCTGAAATTTTTTTTTGTATTATTACTAAAAATAGTACAATCACACATTAACAACCAGATAAACAATTATCAATATATCTATATAACGTGGCTCATCTCTCTCTTGATTACTAACTACAATATTATCTTATCAAAAGTAGATAAAAGCATTAACTCTATTGATCCGCGGTTTGATTGGAATAAGATTATAATATCTATTAGAAAACGCGTCTCTAAATGAAGACTTTTTGCAAGGCTGTTTGTAAATTTTTTTTTTAAGCTGGAATCAGGCCTTGTCACATGACATTCTCAAGAACAAATCATGCAAGGTCTCATAATCCTACTACTGCATTGGGGCAACTTTTATACACTCAAAATTTACCATACATGTAACTGGGATTAATTCAATGTTTCATTCTCCATTTACATCACTTTCATATAACTTGATAAATGTTGTAGGAGGAGATGACTAGGCAGCAGTGTTTTTTTGACTTATTAACACCAAATAACAACCATCTCATCAATCTTTCACCAATTTATTTTTGTGCTTTGTTTTTTGTGGCTCAAACCAAACCAAACCAAACCAAACATGCCGTGTTTGAATGAAATTGTGTTATTCATTTTTCATTTTTTTTTTTAGTCTGTAGATTTTAAATTGTTGATTTTGTCCTTTGTTGTTGTTGTTGGCGTTGGCGTTGGCGTTTCAGTTCTCCAAATTCATTCGGACGACAATTATTAACAATGTATATTAGTTCTTCTTCTTCTTTGCCCTTACGTATTATGTACATTTCACAATATAAATTAATTAATTAATTAATTAATTAATTAATTAAATGTCAACTTCAAAGTTGAAAACAAAGATTAGCGTGTTTCAATTTTTTTTTTTTTAAAAAATTCATTTTAACCAATTAAAGAAATATCAATTATCAGTTGTCAATATTAATATTAATATTAATACGGGAATGAAATTAATGCAAAATGGTAAAATTGAATATCATAATCAATCTGTAAAAGCCTACAAATTAGAATGCTTGCAACACAAAAGACACGACGGATAAAAAAAAAATTGAAAAATTCTTGGTTAAACAGGTAGCAAGAGCAAGAAAGAAATCATAATAATAGTAGTAGCAATAAGGGTTTTACCACAATTAAGCAATTACCTCACCAAAATAGAGCAATTATATAACCAAGTTCAGATACAAACCAGTTTTGTTGCCCTTCCTTTTTATTCCAAATATAAATTCTCGTACAAGATTTATTATCAACACATTTTGTCGTGAACTATATTTAACGACACATCCTGTAACACCCTCATAATTGTAACTATATAAGTAATGCAAACTTCTTAAATCAATTGTTGAAGATTTCTTTTTTGTTGCACCGCCTACAATTGCCTAATTAAGCTTAGCAATATAAGCTTCTTCTTCTTTCATTAACAAGAACAATAGATATAAAATCTTGGTTTTAAATTTCTTTTGTCACGTGACATGTAAATGAGGCGGTGCCAAAACTCTCTTTCTTTGTTAGTACTGCTTTTGTTGAAAATAAAGGAATTATTCTTTTTTATATTGGATTAAGTTTTGGCTTTTATTAATTGTAGAACACATAAGCTTAATCTTAATTAGTAATCGATTTCGATATTTTAGGAAATTTTGTAGGTTGTAATGGATCTTGCATTTCGAATTAAGCCCACATCAATTATCTGGCTGGAAATTTTAAGTTGCTATTTAACAACTACTATTTTTGAGACAAGCAGCATAGAGGTTGGTTATTGAATATTGGCTTTACTTATCTTGTGACATCTATAAAAGTTAGTCACTTTATTTAGCAAATAATCATTTCTTTGCAAAAAAATAATTGGTTGCAATTTCGCAAAAATCCAGGATGAAGTAATGTTCTATAACAGTTACGTTTCTTTTTTTTTGCATCAATTCTTCTTCTTCTAATAATAATATTAATATTATTATACTACTTATACGAAACGAAATCACCAATTGATATGTGTTGTTGTGTGACCTTCTTTGACACCTTACTTTTGGTTACATGCATTTACATATACTAATTAACAGTTAACTTTTAGTGATGTCATTGTCAAATCGATGCTGGAAATCTGTATAAGTTACTCCAGATAGTTAACAAACTTGCTCACTAAAACACTACTCAAACCGATTCGATTGAATTACCAAAAAATTTGCTATTAAAAGTATTCGTGTGAGTATTAATTCTTATTGTTCTTGTTCTTGTTCTTGTTATTGTTATTGTTATTGTTATTAGTAAGTGAATAAGTGGTGTGGGAATGTTTATTTTGATTGTTTTCAAAAAAACAAAAAAAAAAAAATTCACACCAAGAAAATTTCGCAACATTTTTCTTTTTCTTATTCTTCTCTCAATTTTTTATTTTTATTTTTTTTTCTTGGTAAAAGGAAAACCTACACCACCACCACCAATGCCAATGTAACCCAAGAAATTCTTTATAATAATAATATTCTAATTTAATAAAAAGAACAATTACGTGTTTTCGGTATTACTATATATAATATATATATATGACAATGAAGAACTTGATTTTTTTGAATAGTGGTTTTAATAAATAGACCTTTTTTTTTTCAATATTCAATATTCAACATTTCACCCTTTATTTAGTGGAGTACTACAGTTTATAGAAGTTAATACCAGTACCACTACCACTACTATTATAGAAATTTTTATCATATATATACAATTGACTACTAAAAACTTAAACTTTCAATACAACTTACAATGGAAAGAGATTTGACTTATAATGCCCCGAAAATAAAGTTTACCGATACTGAAGGACAAGAAGAACATTTTTATTTCAATCGGAGTAACAATTCAACCAATGATTTAACCAGTCATGACTCTTCATCAACTCAACTACAAGATGCCAATTCCAGAAGACAAGCCCCACCACCACCACCACCACATAATCCCTTTTCTGACAATTCCCATGAAAATAGTACTGAATCATTATATCAATCAGAAACAAGATTTCATCAACCACTACTTCATAATGATAGTAATAATAGCAATAGCAGTATAGGCAATAATAGACAACGTATTCCATCACAACAACAACAACAACATGATACACTGTCATTATATTCAGCATCACCAATATCAACATCACCTTTAGTTTCTAATTTTCAATCATATCTGGACAACCAAGACGAAATGACTCGAGCTAAGTATAACCAGAACACAAATCGGTCAAGTTCAAATTATATTCAACACAGTCCAACATCAGCAGGGTATGATAGATATCCGCTTAAAACTCAATCCAGTATTGGTGGATCAATGCTGAGAATTGGTTTATCATCATCATCGCCATCACAACAACAACAACAACAACACATGTATGATAACAATTCATCTAATCGATCTCTGTATTCACCTGATTCCGCCACTGATTTAATGGTTTATGAAAATGGAGAATTTAGTCCATTTGGAGGATATCCAGCAAGTTTATTCCCCTTAAGTATTGATGAAAAAGAACCCGATGATTATTTACATAATCCTGATCCTGTTCAAGATGCCGAATATGATAAAAATCGGTTTTTATATGATTTAAAAACCATGGATAAGAAATCTATGAATGGATTAATTGCATTTATTGTAATGTTTTTAATTGCTATTGCTATATTTATAATTTTACCAGTTTTCACATATACTGGATATAACCCCAAGGCGAAAAATTTTGAAAATTATGAGGTTTTAACTAGATATCTGTATCCAAGATTAAGTGCTATCCGAACTTCATTAATTGATCCTGATACTCCTGAAGATGCCTTATTTTGGAAATCTAAAAATGGTGAAGAATGGCCATTAGTGTTTAGTGATGAATTTAATGCCGAAGGTAGAACATTTTATGAAGGTGATGATCAATTTTTCACTGCACCAGATTTACATTATGATGCCACTAAAGATTTAGAATGGTATGATCCTGATGCTGTAACTACGGCTAATGGAACATTAACTTTACGTATGGATGCTTTTAAAAATCATGGATTATTTTATCGATCAGGGATGATTCAAAGTTGGAATCAAATGTGTTTTACTCAGGGGAAATTGGAATTTCTGGCAAAATTACCCGGGTATGGTAATATCACTGGATTTTGGCCTGGGTTATGGTCAATGGGGAATTTAGGTCGTCCAGGGTATCTTGCCCTGACTGAAGGTGTTTGGCCATATACTTATGATTCATGTGATGCTGGTATTACACCTAATCAATCTTCTCCAGATGGGATTTCTTATTTACCAGGTCAAAGATTAAATAAATGTACTTGTCCAGGTGAAGCTCATCCTAATCGTGGTGTTGGTAGAGGTGCACCTGAAATTGATGCATTGGAAGGGGAAATTCATGGTGTTATAGGTAGAGTTTCTCAATCATTACAAGTTGCTCCTTATGATATTTGGTATATGCCCAATTATGATTTTCTTGAAATTCATAATAGTTCAATAACATTAATGAATACTTATGCTGGTGGACCTTTCCAACAAGCTATTTCGGGTGTAACAATGTTAAATGTTACATGGTATGAATATGGTGATCATCAACATAATTTCCAAAAATATGGTTATGAATATTTAAATGATGATGAATCAGGTTATTTACGTTGGTTTGTTGGTGACAATCCAACTTTTACAATCTATTCTCAAGCTTTACATCCAAATGGTAATGTTGGTTGGAGAAAATTACCTAAAGAACCTTTAAGTTTGATTTTAAATTTTGGTATATCTAATAATTGGGCTTATATCGATTGGCCAAGTTTAGTTTTCCCTTCAACTATGAGAGTCGATTATGTAAGAGTTTATCAACCTAAAGATCAAATTAATGTTGGTTGTGATCCAACCGATTTCCCAACTTATGATTATATTCAACAACATTTAAATGTTTATCAAAATGTTAATTTAACAAAATTTGAAGATGGTGGTTATACTTTCCCCAAACATAAATTAATTGGATGTTAAAACACCAACCCCCCTATATTTACATATTTTTATATACTTTTAAATAGACATTTTCATTCATTCATTCATTGTATATAATTGAATGAATTTTTTTAGGATATATTTCATTTAATCGAGTTTTCACATTTTGTAATGAGTCAAATTGACCTGATGATAATGATATAAAATTCATAATCCCATTATTAACAATAGCTATAATAACTGATTGACCCCCATTTTTAAAACAATCATCACGTAATCGATAATATTCATTTTTCAATTGTAATTGTTTATCTAATTTAGCTTGACGTTCAGCATATTTTCTTGCACGAATATCTCGTTTTGATTCCATTTTGGTACTAGGTTTTGTCTTCTTAAAAAGATTTTGCTTTTGTTGTTGTTGTTGTTGTTGTTGTGATGGTGGTGGTGACAATTGGAAGAATAATCTTTGTATTTGTGGAAGTTTTAAGAAATCGGTATTTTTGGATGAATTAACAACACATAATTGAAAATCTGGTGGTGGTGGAGTCTTTTTAGAAAATGATGGTGATGGTTTCCATACATTGAATGTTATATTTATATTCGATTCATTGGGGTTGGATTCAATTGGTTTAAAATTCAATTTTAAATTCTTAAATACATCAGTATATTTGAAATAATGTTTCGTTTTAAAATGTAATGAATGGAAAAAAGGATATGCCATGATCCCCCATTCACGAGGCCATAATGTGAATCGAACCAACAGTTCTAGTTTCTTTGGGTCCTTTGTCGGTGATGATGATAATAACGTTTTGTCCATCACATCATCTTGCACTTTATATTCCTGTATGATATATCCTAATCTTTTTAAATAAGCATAAACTTGATAATTCGCTAGTGGGATAGTTAACAAACTATACAAATATTCCAAATCCAATGCAATTAGATTTGACTCCACATCGAACAGTACATTTTTGTCCTCATCTTCATTTTCTTCCACCTCAGCAGTATTATACAACCAATCGGAATATTCCTGGTTTCCCAAATATACAATCAATGACCCTCTTTCTGCTAAATAAATTGTTTCTAAACTATTCAATTTCATACCTTGAAATTTCCCAATATTGATTGCTTTCCCTAAATCTTTAAAATAATTACCACGAATTTGTGGAATAAAACAATATTGATCATGCTCATCAATCATCCAAATTCCAATTAATTTTTTCGTAGTATGATGTCCTCTAACATTATTAATTGCTTGAAACATGGTTTGTTGTGATTGTTCTAATGCTGAAATTTGATAATTGGTCCCATCAGGTTCAAATTCTTTAGTACCTCTTTTCGGTATAGTTGATTTATTCAAAAATTTCCAATCTTGAATTTCATCTTCAACGTCATAAACTTGTTCTGTTTGAAATTTATCGTCCTCATTATCGTTGTCATTTTCATTGTCATTGTCAATATTACGGTTACAATTTTGTTTTCCCTTTGAAGTCTTTGACTCTAGCTGTTCATCTGTCATTACCCTTGGCTTGGTTTGTCTTACTGTTGAGCGATGAGACAAACTTTTTGATTGATTGCAACTGAACAAAAAAAAAATACGACAGACACACACACACACACACACACAATTTTCAGCTCCTTCCAAGTCGTGTTTTTTTGGAAGAAAAAAGAAACAACTTGGCCCTAAAAACTCTATGCTCTAACCGACAATATTAGATTACTTTGATAACTCACAACCTTTAATTAACACTATCTACAAAATATGACAAGTACACCAATAACGTACAAGACACTAGTATGAAAGGCAAGCACAAACTTGCAAACAAAAAACCCCAAACTTTTATTATAGTTTTGTTTGATGTTATTTTGTTTTATACTAACTAAAATCTGTTTTTTTTTTTTTCAAAGGCCGATTCTATATTTAATGATCTAATCAACAATATCATTAAACAACATACATTAACCAGTTTAACCAATATTAAAGATCATTCCTCATTATTAAATTCATCTAATAGCAATACTAATAGCAATACCAACGGTACAATTGCCAGTAATGGTGGCAATGGGACTACAAGTGATGAAAATAATGAAATTGAAAATTCAACAATTCAAGATAAATCAAAATTAAAACAATTAGAAACTTCAAGATATTTCCGATGTCTTAATTGTGGTAGAAATATTGCCGGTGGAAGATTTGCATCTCATATAAGTAAGTGTTTAGAACGGAAACGGAAATGAATGAACATAAAAAAAAGAGGATATGAAAAATGTACCCTGACACTACATTAATTACTGGCATATACTTTCAAAATAGTTGAAATCATTAGCATTTGGATAAGAACAAGATCTTAGCAATAAACACTTTTCTACAAACATGTTAAGAAATAATCTGCCCGATCCATGAATTTTTCAAGCAAAGAAAAGATAAACCTACGGTAGAAATGTAATAAACTGAATATTTGTTCGGTAATTAGTATGATTGGACATAATACCGGCTCTTAAGATACTAGAGATCTTGCCAATCTACATTAATGAATTAAGTCATTCTCATTAAGCAATATCATGTCATTTGATATAATTATACATATTCAGTGGTTGCATTTAGTTTTCTCAATATACGTTTATCCATGAAGAGAATTTAACAATTATGAAATGTTTATGATTTGTATTTTAATATGAAGAATTTGATTAAACTCCGAATTACGGACCGTGTTGACTTTCTTAGTGGGACCGATGAAAATTACAAATTATGGGGAAGATGTACCTATCCAAGGGTCAAAAGTAAAAGGAGGCTTGTAAGAATCTAGGGACATGCAATTAGGTTAAAAATCCATATTTAAGAAAAAGATAAAGTACATTACTGCTAGGTGCTATTCATAATTCCAGAAATCAATTGAACAAATAGGAGAACATTGTTGATTTTCGGTTAAACGTTAACCCGATGCAAAATGCATTACCAAGATTATTAATAGGCACAATAGATTACAATTAACAAATATTATTAAGGACTGGCTAATGGTTTTTTAACTCTTTATACGTTTTATTCTTGTCAGGAGGAAAACTGAATGATCAATGTAATATAAGTTACCACCAAGAAAAATTATAGTTGAGTATAAAAACAGGGGAATATCATATCATCCTATACTGTTGCAGCAATAGATAAAATCATTGGTTCTGCTTACTATTATTAGTTTCTACTATCCGAATATTAGCGGTTCTAGTGGTGTTAAAATTGGGCCGAAGAGATACAAAAAAGTTATTAGCAATTCCGAATAAAGACTTAAATTTGCCTATTGTTCGATATTTCGAGGCTGAATACCATAAATGATGATCATGTAATAAATTTATTTACTGATGTACAAAATATTGCATGAAGTTTCCATATAGGTTTTTAGTTCATAACGCCTTAGTCGTAACTCAAAGAGAACTAAAACTAAACTAGAAAACCACCAGTTCTTTCTATTCTATTCTCAGCCTCGTCTTCATCTAAAACTTACAAATATTAGAAAGACAGTATCTGTTGATAAATTTTTCATCTTCAAAAAGCAAACTATTTAGGTTTAAAATTCCCACGTAAAATAACTTTTTAGTCAAGGTTTAGAGCTTTCGGGGACAATATGTACAACAATAAATGGTGGTGGTGGTGATGATAATACTGTAACGGTTACAAATATCAAATGTGCTGCGCCTTCTCTAAGAATTTTCTGATTTTCATTTTTTTTTTTTTCATGCAAACTTTATTAATTTTGCAATCACAATGAAGAAGGTCAGATGAGATTCATCTTCAATCAATACAACATTGATTTTTAATACCAATCTCAAATTGTTAAGAGCGTATCATGGATTGCTTCCCATTAAACATGAAAGACTTCTAAACTTGAAAGGAGTGGAATAGCAAAAAAAAGAAAAGAAGAATTCAATTTACAACCAACACCAACCAACTATTCTATGACTAATTTTCATGGATTTTGAATTTAGACTTTTTTCCGGGGATAATCAAACAAAATGCCTTAAATAATTCTAGCCGAATCAAACAATTAGCAACATATTATACAAACAAACAAAACAATACGGTTTGCATCTGCTCCCTTTTTTGTATCACGGAAAATCAAAATCAAGTGATGCAATATAAACTCAATGGTTGTCTTTCTCTCTAATAATAACTTAAGATGAGGACACAAAAATAGGAGGAGAAGACCCCCAATATAGAATGAAAGCAAATGACGTTGAAACTAAACTTGAATAGTTTTGATGAAAAATGGCTATTTACGGCCGTTGGTTATTAAATAAAAGTAATATAAATCAACTAATATCCACCTCCTATTTCTTCATATAATTGTGGTTGTAGTTTTGAGCAAAGTGGTAGTTTCTATATATCTAATAGTTTCAATCGATCTAGACTGGTTCAGGTTACAAACCAAAGAAAGTCTAATTAGAGTCTATAAATAAACTACTGATTTATCATATTCAGTGTTAATTAAATTTAAAATCACGCATTTTTGAAATCCAGCAGAAGAGAAAAATAAGAGAATCAAAACCCAAAAAGTATATAATATACCAAATACTAATACCATCTAAACAGATATATATAAGCCATAGGTTAGGCTTTGGAAAGTTATTGCTTATAAGTGTGTGTGGGTAGTGTATATTGTTCCAAAAATCAGAATAAATACAAAAAAATTAAATTTTCTTAGTGTGAGACAAAAAAACAAACCAAAGCTAAAGAACCTGTTTGTTTCCTGAGTGTTAATATTACTTACTACTACTAACTACCTACTTCCACTGCTAACTACTAGTACTTAATTTTATATATTTTTTACTGTGCCAAGTGTGTGTGTGTGTGTGACAGTCCAGTCCCTCAACTAATTTAAAACAGTTTTTTTACTTTCTGAAGAATAAGAAAAATTAGAATAGAATATTATCACAGACCCCCCAATATCTATTTATCAACCTATACAAACTAGTTAATCAAATTACATATATACATTTCAACTTCCATCATATTTACCACAATTAGATTAACTTGGTTATTTGTGAATTTTTAGTGCATTAATTTCTTTTGTTTACACATTTTTTACTATATTTATTTTTGTTTTCATATTTAGCTTATAGCAGAAATATTTATTGAAGATACTAGTTTTCAACAAAGAATTCTGCTATACTATCGACTACATTTTCCAAGCTAATCAAGCTTACCAAGCTATTTTTATTGTTGATATTGTTTTGTTTTCCCTTGACAACAACGAAAAATTTCTTATAATTCGACTAAACATAAAAAAATAGAACAATTTAATCTGGTCATTTCATTTCCCCTAACAGCATCTTTCCAAGTTCAAATATTTTCCCCTTTTTATATCTAAATTCCATAAATCCCAATCATGTCTAACAATCCTCATCCCCAGGATGATGGGTCACAGCTATATGATAACTTTGAAATATCACCTCCTTCTATTGTAATCAGGAAAGCCGATACTGATCAATCTTTAAATAAAATTATGCTCAATCAAGAATCACAAGATATCAACAACTACTATACTGAAAATGTTAAGAACGACAACAACCCTAATAATAGCTATCAAGACTACACATTTTCGGGAAATTCATCAAACCAACAACATCAACAACAACAACAACAACATTTGTATGAGGATTTACCTACTCAATTTCAATATTCCAATAATTCATTTTTTGAACCTCCACCGGCACCTACTGTGGAATTAACTGATGACCCATTACCTAATTTCAATTACCCTCCTTCAAACATATATATTAATGATAACGCCTCCGACATATCATTAAACACAAAGGACTTGCCTCAGTTTACCACTAACGAATTTCTTTCTCCAACATCACAACTTAGTACGCCCTTTTCACCTGGTCATTATTCACAACTGCTGCAAGATTTCTTACAAGTGAATCACACTAATGGTAGTGGTAACAACAACAATAACAATAACAATTTATTAAATCCTCGTTCACCATCACAATATTCATCCCATTCATTATACTCAGATAATTCATCACAACCTGCATCTCCATTTTTAGATGCAGCTTCCCATGTTAGTAACAATAGTTTTATTCCTCCAGTGATACCTACTGCATTATCAGATGTTGGATCACAGAACCTTGACCCCTCTCATAACTTGGGGCTATCAGCAAACCAACACTTTGATTCTGTTAACGAATTTTTAAGCACAGGAGAGATACAACTTGGACAATCTGTCAGTTCAACAAATTTACCTTCTATGGAGGAAGATAGTATAAAATGGGGTGGTGGTAATGGACAAGAAGGCTATACTAGTCTAGCGATGATGGAACAAAGAGCAAGTGCAGATAATAGTGGTATGAGATTGGCAACCCATCAATTTTCTGAAACTCAAATCAAACAAGAAGATCAACAAACTAATATGAATCACCAATATACTTTTTCGAATCCACAAATGAATTTTGATTTTGATATTACAGTTACTCCTCCACCACAACAACTAGAAGTGAAACCTTTTGGCAACGACAAGGATATGGATAATAGTAGTGGCACCACCAATAATAATAATAATAATAATAATAATAGTCAATTTGATATTGTGAGTACTGCAGCTACGAATAATTCTAATCAATTATTGACAGAAAATAATTTATCCAATTACAATCAATTACAACGGACAGAGCAAGGTAATGATAACGATAGTTTACAAATCCATCGAGATGCCACAGGTATAATCATTTCCATTAATCAAGCTCCTGAAGAAATTGCTGCTAAAACACCATCATTATTTAGTAACTCTTCAGCAAATTCATCAATTCATAATTCACCAAGAAGTGATATTGATAATAAAAGTGGTCAATATTATAATAATGGTGGCGATGGTAATAGTCTTGTACCGAACTCACAATTGCTACCTTCATCACCAAATTCCAACAATGATAATTATGGTGGTGGTGGTAGTAGTAACGATGAGAATAATCTATTAAATCCAGAAGAATTTCAATCGGTGAAACGAGGACGACGGAAAAGTCATGCATCAAGAACTTCGACCAATCCAAATAGTTTATCACCACGATCAAGATCAAGGTCAAGATCAAGTGCCAAATCTTCAAATGATGCTGTTATATCAGATAATGATGAATCAGATGATGTATTACAATCACGAGAGAAAATGTTAGAATTGGCATTACCTTCACTGTCATCGAAACGAACCCAAAAACATCCAAGTTTATATGCTTGCCATTTATGTGATAAACGTTTTACTCGACCTTATAATTTAAAATCACATATTCGAACTCATACTCAAGAAAAACCATTTATATGTAGTAAATGTGGTAAACTGTTTGCTAGATCTCATGACAAAAAACGTCATGAATTATTACATCAAGGTATTAAAAATTTTAAATGTGAAGGTTATTTACAAGATGGTACTAGATGGGGATGTGGTAAACTGTTTGCTCGTGCTGATGCCTTACGACGACATTTTCAAACTGAAGCAGGGAAACAATGCGTTAAACGATTATTATTAGAAGAACAAGCAAATTCAAGTGGTAAACCACTTGCTACTAGTAGTGGTGTTGAAATTACTTAGTTTTTTTTTGAGGTTGTTGTCATTCACGATAGTTATTCCTGTTGGTTGGTTGGTTGGTTGTTTTTTTATTCTATTTTACTTTTGGTTTTACGAATGATTTGTTTTTTATTTTTGACATTTATACTTTTTTTTTTTTTTCATATCTTTTGTATTTATTTATTATTATTGTTCTTGTGTATTATATAAATGGACTTTCCATAATTGAAGGTTAATTTGAATTATCATATTGCAACTGGGGGGGATGTGTATATTTTGATGCAAAAAAAAAAAAAATAGGATTAAGATAGAAGTTACAACAACACACATTCTTTTTC
>OBUW01000601.1_pt1 | contig 16207 bp, 12 predicted proteins | sample 1475761 | NCBI WGS metagenome assembly OBUW01 (sample SAMEA2579908, study PRJEB22360) | human gut metagenome | biome: human gut; feature: human-associated habitat; material: faeces | place: Denmark | collected 2008/2010
ATCACCGCCACAGGGACGGGCGAAGACCAAAGTGCGCAAGAGTTCGGGCACTACCAAAGTTTCAGGATTCCTATAAATAGTTTCAGAGTACAAAGTAATAGTTTCAGAGTTCCGAGGAATAGTTTCAGAGTTCCGAGCTAAGGTTTCATTGTATCCAACACGTGATGAAACTAGATGCCACCAGTGGAATGGGATCACGCAACGGCGGCCGTCAACGAATTGCAGTATCAGGCAGATAACCGTCAGCCAGATCAGCATAGTGATGGTGCCGTCTACCAATGCCTGGCTGCTTTTGGGAATGAATGAGGTGATTTCCCCCGTTACCGCTGGATAGGAAGCTCAAGTCAGAGGGGAGGATTGGTTCGTTGCGCAGAATTATCTTGGTGCTGTTCGCCACGGCATAGATACTCATCGTGATAGCGAACACGGCGGTTGCCACCCAGAACCGGTTAATGACAAATACCAGCACCAAGTAGACCATGCCGGGAGCTAGGAAATTAAGAAGCCAGTTGAGCTTGTCTTCTTCTAGCCACATTTGCGTCACGAATCTGGTGAGTTGTCCGTTTACGCTGTTGAGAATCTTGGTAGTCCGCGTTCGGGTCGTCATACTTCGGCTCGGAATACATGCCCCACTGAATGAAGGTTACGGCTGCTGCGTCAATCAGCGCCATCACTACGACATACAACGTGTACGGACACTTTGGGCGTTTCCTCCATAGTTTGTGGAGCGCTACCGCAGCTGAAATCAGGAGTTGTGCGAATTTGGAAGTCAGAATAGGCGCAGCACTTGCTTTGATGAATTGGCTCAAACGGGCAAGCGATGCTTTGAATTTATTCGGTTTCTGTGGTTTCTTATGCTTTCGGCTATTGGTCTTTTTTGCTTCTCTGGTCTTTTGCGGTGGTGTCTTCGGTGTCGGAATCTTTAGCGTTCGATTCAGCCTGAGCATTGTCGATATCGTCATTGCTGACTTCCGATGCAGAGTTCAGCGAATCAGCGCTGGTTTCGGCAATCCCAGTATCCGCAGAATCGGGCGTAGTGGTATCCAAATCCTCGATTTCGTCAGCGAGCACAGTAGTCTCTGCTGAATCTGTTTTGGGTTGGTGAACGCGGCGCCGAGAAGCAACAAACGTGAGCAATCCGACTCGCGGACTGGAACGGGACCTAGCCGATGATGCAGAATGATGGGCCGCCTCGAAAGAAATCGGGAACCCCGAGCTGGGAGGTTCCCGTCTTCGTGCGATTGCCGCGCGTTTTGCGCTGTCTGCTCACTGCCATTCACCTGTACCCTCGTCACAACAACGTACCCGCATATTGTAGCGATTAGTTCAGAACAAGTTCACTGAACGTTCGCTGGGAGGATGCTGAGAAGTATTGGCGTAGTGGTTTACCGGCTAGGGGAAAATTATTCGTTGAGGAACGGTCCGGCCATGTAGATGGGCAAGTAGGTGATTCGCCCCTCCGTGCTGGCGTGCACAGGCCGAGCACATCGAGCGCGGTTTGCGTTTTGCGTAGGGGTGATTCGGTCAGCAGACTGACATCGTTGTAGAAGAGCTTGAACAAGTTCCGTTTCTTGCACATTTCGAGAGGCGCACATGGTTCGTCCACGTTATAGGCCGCAATGGTGACGCCCGACCCGACAAGCCAGTCGAGGTCAGACGCTAATAACCGGTAAGCAGGATTAGATATTCTGCTTACACAAGTACTTGAAGAGCCAAAGCTATTCTTTCCGTGGCTCATAATAGAGAGTGCCGGATTTTGGCCTAGACGATTCTTGAAGATAGTTCGCAAATCCATCGCATAGGTGGCTGATGGTTACTAGGAGCGCGGTAAGTTCTGGACAATAAGTCTTGGGCACATAGAACTTGATATTACGACGAATTCGTTTGCTTAATTGTGTGGCAGCCTCTGCTGCATGCTGTTGTGAGTCGCCACTTTGCGATGCTGATAAGAAAGCAACAAGCAGGCTCGCGAAGTCATAAGCCAGTTGTGACTTTTGTGTGACGCTACCGACTGGCTGAGGAATTTGATTCTTAAAAAGTGTTCTGAGACAGGAATAGAGTTGCTCAGTTGGTGGTGCGGTCCTGCGAGGTGTTCCGATTAAAAGACATGTGTTGTGTGCGGCAGCGTTCCGTAGCCGTCGAATGCTGCCAAAGAACTTGGTCAGGCGATCCTTTTGATGAATACTGCCCAGATAGATTTCGTATGCTTTGAACAGTGATGAGAGGTCAAAGATTTCCCAAAGGTCCCAGATTTCCGGGTCAGGAAGATAATGCCGAATGTATGAGTCCGTGTATGGAGAATATGAGAGTCTTTTTTTCTTGTTCTGATAGTCGGAATCATCGTTGAACACAAATTCGGCATCCCTGTCGATGAGTCTAGCTATGTCGAATCCATCGTGGGCGGCGTCAATCATAAGTAAATGGTTGAATCGCAACTTAAGGTCGTGCTCAACCCTGCCGGCAATATATCCGCAGAACAGTCTGATTTGATAATCAATAGAAGCGAGGTCAACTAGGTAAGCGAAATCAAGTCCCTCGTATCTGCCATCAATCTGTCGATAATTGATAGCGAATCTCTTTAGTTTGAAGAGGTTGATGCGTTGGGACAGATATTCCTTGGCCCTTGCCTCATTGATGATGGTAAAGCGTACTCCATCATTTTTCAGATTTTGAATCTGATCATCTAAGGACTGCTCATACAGGGAACTCGTGAATCCCTCCTCGAGATAAACTAATGGGGCATCCATCGGTAAAACCGATGCCGCCCCATCAGTAGAAAACCACATTCACGTAAAAACCGTTATTATGATAGCTTTCCTTTTAACGTTATGCCGCCGTGATACGATTGGTGCCAGACAAGACGAAAGACGGTGTGTCTTATTCCTGACACGAAGGTGTTGGTCGGGTATTACTGGGGGTGAAGCATGGCTTCTCTGAAACGTTTTGAGACAATTAGTCAATGTGGTGTGTTTCGGGATTTCCATTGGCTGCAAGAATGTGCAGGACAGCCGAGGATGAGGGACTTCGCTGACATTAACATCATCTACGGTTGGAATGGCACTGGAAAGTCGACATTCTCTCGACTGCTTGGTGGCCTTGATGATGGACGTGTAGCGGAATTCCCTGAGAGTAGGTATGCATTGGTAGACAGTGAGGGGCGTACCTTTCGTCAGGGAGAGCAGTTCCCAAGTGCAATACGTGTATTTAATGAGGATTTTATAAAAAATAATGTGAATTTTGAAGAATCTATTTCTAAAGGAATATCAGTAGTTCTTGGTGAGAGGGCCAAGGAACTGGTGAAGCAAATTGAACAGGATGAGGAATCTCGCGAAGGATTGCAGGAAAACCTCAATGAAATTCAAGACAAAATAGATAGAATTCAGAAACAGATCAATGCCATATTTCATGGAGTTGCAAAGAATATTGGCTTAGTTACGGAGGGGGCTCCTACCAGAGGATACAATCGTATCAAAGCGGAGGGGGATTTTGATTGCTTGGGCGATAAAAAGATACTTAGTGATGATGAATATCGCAGGTATCAACAAACTCTGCAGCAAGTGCCCCTAGACTCTATAAGTCGCGTGGACGTGGGCGGCCTAATAGGTGCATTACAGGAAGAGATTCAGCATTCGCGTGAGCTATTACAATTGAGTGCACACCATATCGTATTAAAGCGTCTTGCTGAAGATGCTGATATAGCAATGTGGGTTGAGCAGGGCATGGCTTTGCATCAACTTCTACATAGCACAATTTGTGAATTCTGTCGGAATGATATATCCCCTAAGCGTATTGAAGAGCTAAAGAATCACTTCAATGATGAGGATCAGCGTCTGAAAGAGCGTATTGATATATCCGTCAGATCTCTGACTGAATATAGATCTGCCATTGAGAAAATTACGATATTTGATGAAATGCATGTGTATAGCGAGCTCAAAGAAGAATATCGTGAAGCGAGGCATCAATGTTTAGAGCGTAAGAAATGTTTGGTGGATGAAATTGATGAATATATTCAGGCGTTGAAGGATAAACGACAAAAAACTGATGTAGTAATAAATTCTGAAATATGTCCTTCGGGTCTTCCCTTTGCAGAATCCTGTGAGGAATTGAATCAGGTTATTGATCGTCATAACGATAAGACTCAATCTTTTGCCATGAGGCTTCAGGAGGCTAAACGACAGCTTAAGAATCATTTACTGAGCGAGGTTGCCGATGAAGTAAATGCTAGGCGCGAAGAAAAGCAAGAGTTGGAGGAGCAAGCTGTTGTTATCAAAGGAACAGATGCTGATCAATCCGGGCAAACCATTAAAGGATTAGAGAAACGCATTGAAGGCAACCGACAACTCCTTGAGCAGACTCATGGCGGTGTCACAATGCTCAATCGGTATATTACTTCGTTCTTGGGGCGCGATGAGATTGGATTTTGCTCGCGTGCTAATGGAGAGAGCGGATTTCTTATTACTAGAAATGGTAAGCCGGCCGTACATTTGAGCGAAGGAGAACGTCTTGCAGTCGCTTTTGTTTATTATGCTGTGACGTTGCAGCAGGACGGATTTGATGTCTCTTCGAGCATCCTAGCAATTGATGATCCTGTTTCCAGTCTGGATTCGAATTATCGTTATCAGGCTTTTGCTTTCCTGAAGGAGATTGCTGTCAATTGCGAGCAGGTCTTTATTGCCACGCATGATTTTTCGTTTTTGAAAATTTTATTGAGTTGGTCAAAAAATGTTAAGATTGTCGATAAGGTAAATAATCAAGGAAAGAAGAAAGAGAAGAAGAAAGAAAGTTCTTTGTACATGTTGAAATGCTGCCAAGATGAACAGGGGTATCGCTCTTCAGAGCTATGCCCTCTTGATAGTGATTTAGAGAAATTTGAAACAGAATATCGTTTTCTGTTTAATATACTTAAGGAATACAGAAACAATGGGTCGATTCGACGAGCTTATCCGATTCCGAATATTTTGAGAAAAGTCCTTGATACATTTTTGTTGAACAATGTTCCTATCTGTGCAAATCCTTATAAACGATTGCAGAAAATAGACTTTGATGAGCATAAAAAAGCTGCTCTATATAAATTCGTAAATGATGAATCTCATATCACTGGAGGGGATATTGATCCTGCCGTAGTGGCACAGATTGATGAAGGCATTCAATCTTTATTTGAAATGATGCAATCAGTGGCACCTGACCAATATAAGTATTTATTGGAATGATTGGCTGCAGAGGCCTCCTAACAAATCGATTTTGAAGGACATCGTTACATGGTGACCTATCAATGACCCTGCTTCCGGTACTTTTCCTCAGTCCCAGCTTTATCAGGCATCCACCAGTTTTCGTGTGCTCGGTACCAGTCGATGGTCGCGGCCAGACCTTCCTCGAAATCGGTGTACCTTGGCGCCCAGCCGAGCTCGGTCTGAAGTTTGGTGGCGTCGATGGCATAGCGCTTATCGCCACCGGGGCGGTCGTTCACATGGTCGAAGTCGTTGGCGTCGCGGCCCATGAGCTTCAGAATCATGCGCAGCACATCAATATTGTTGTATTCGCCATTGGCTCCCACGAGGTAGGTTTCCCCGATTCGACCTCGGGTGAGAATCGTCCAGATGGCACTGCAGTGATCTTCCACGCTGATCCAGTCGCGCACAGCCAGACCTTGCCCGTAGAGCTTCGGGCGAATGCCGGCAAGAATGTTCGTGATCTGGCGGGGGATGAACTTCTCCACATGCTGGTAGGGGCCGTAGTTATTGCTGCAATTGCTGATGGTGGTCTTGAGTCCGTGCGTGCGGTGCCAGGCGCGCACCAAGTGGTCGCTGGCGGCCTTGGACGCCGAATACGGGCCGGATGGTTTGTAAGGGCTGAGCTCGGTGAATTTGCGCGGTTCGTCCAGAGCCAGATCGCCATACACTTCGTCGGTGCTGATGTGGTGGAATCGAATATCGTGGCGGCGGGCGGCCTCGAGCAACACGTACGTGCCGGTCACGTTCGTATTGAGGAATGGGGAGGCGTCGAGAATCGAATTATCGTTATGCGATTCGGCGGCGAAGTGCACAATGGCGCCAATCGGGGGTACTGCGGCTGCTGAGCGTTGGTTCAGCCCAGAAAACAGGGATTCCACAAGCTCGGCATCGCAAATATTGCCATGCACAAAGGTCAGGTTCGCGGCCGGCACACCATCGAGATTCTCGCGTTTGCCGGCATACGTGAGCGCATCCAAAACAGTCATATGGACCTGCGGATGGTTGCGCGCCACCCCGTGCACGAAGTTTGCGCCAATGAACCCTGCGCCACCGGTAACCAGAATGTGTTGCGGCGCGAATGGTGGGTTGGGTGCTTCTTTGGATGCTATGTTGACTGCTTCGTTGGCTGAGTCGAGGGCCTGTTCGGAATTGCTCATATCTACCAATCGTAACCTGAGGCTTGCCTGAGTGCGGGGGTTTATATTGGTGGTTGCGTTGTTCTGCGCTCTGTCTTTGTGGCGGCGAATGGGTCCGGACAAAGACGCAGAAATGTAAGAACATGCCATGCATTGCCTTGAGTCTGTCGTCTGGTCTTGGATTGTGTCCAGTCTGCTGGTAAGTCTAGGAAGAATCACATTTTCTATCATCTATTCTGATAGAATTCATCAATAGAAAAACAATCTATCAGTTATCTGATATTCGTTAGCGTGAGTGAAGAGGACAGTATGATTGACCGCCCGGCATATATGGATTGGTTGGAACGTTGGCGTGGCAAGGACGTGATCAAGGTGGTCACCGGTCTGCGGCGCTGCGGCAAATCCACCGTCCTGAAACTGTTCCGCGAACGGCTGCTCAAGCAGGGCGTGTCTCCCGAGCGCATCATCGCCATCAACTTCGAAAGTTTGGATGAGAACTACCCTACTGAGGCCAAGCCGCTCTATGATCACATCGTCTCCCGGCTTACACCGGGCGGAATAAACTACGTATTCCTTGACGAAATCCAGCACGTGCACGAGTTCGAACGGGCGGCCGACGGACTGTACGTGCGCGACGATGTGGACCTCTACCTGACCGGATCGAACGCCGATCTGCTTTCCAGCGAATTGGCCACGCGGCTGACTGGCCGGTACGTGGAACTGCGCATGCTGCCCTTGTCGTTCAGGGAATACCGCGGAACACGACCCGCAACCGAATCCCCCGAACAGTCGTTCAACCGATATCTGCTATATGGCGGACTGCCTTACGCGGCCACGCTCGATGATGACCAAGACATTGCCGACTACCTGGGAGGTGTGTTCAACACCATACTCGTCAAGGACATCGCCTTGCGACATCCACGCATCAACACCAATGCGTTCAACGATGTCGCCTCTTTCCTTGCTGACAACGCGGGCAACATCACGTCGATTAAGGGTATGGCTGACGCAATGAAGCAGACCCATCGCGGTATTTCCCCTACCACGGTGGGCGAGTACATCACGGCCCTTTGCGAGAACTACCTGCTATTCCGTGCTGACCGGTACGACATCAAGAGAAAGGCGTACCTGAAGACATTGGAGAAATACTATTTGGGAGACCCTGGCTTCCGGTTCTGGTTCCTTGGCAAGACCGGCGGTGACCTTGGCCATCGCGTAGAAAACGTCGTCTACCTCGAGCTCCTGCGGCGATACCGTTTCGTGCATATCGGCAAGGTGGGAACCACTGAAGTCGACTTCTACACGCCCGATCCCAATGGCGACCATTATTACCAGGTTTCGCCGAGTGTCATGGACGAGGGCACCCTCACCCGGGAGCTGCGCCCGCTTAAGACCATAGGAGACAACCATCCCAAGACGTTGCTGACCATGGACCGCGTCGGAGAGGGCGACCACGCCGGCATCAAGCAAGTTAACATACTGGACTGGCTATTGGGAGAATAGCGGGTTTTGCCACGATGGCGACTAATCGTAGTAGAGCGACTCACAGTTGCCTGCACCCGTGCCTCCGCCAATGCGCCTAGACTAGGCCGTATGGGCAAGACGCAATCGCTACGGGCAACGATGATCACGAACTTCGATTCCACTGAGCAGAGCCAAGAGTGGAATGACCTTGTGAAGCAGTACCCTGCGTATCCATCGATTCGTAATCTGTGGTGCAGGACCGATACGTATCGCCCCTGCGAGAGGTTGCTCAACGACTACACAGACATCGCAACGCATTTTGCGGGTATTGTGCGCACCGCATATATGTATTGCCCCAAAATCATGCTGACCGAAGCGCAGTTGCTGGATGGTCTGTTCTTCTTGGCTCTCGGCCCCACGGCGGTCAATGGCGTGCTGGGAAAGTCGTATAAGGATGGTCCGGCGATCATCGTCTCCGGCCGGCATCCGACTCTGGAGGACTGCTTGGTGGCGTTCACCACTAAGAGCATCGAAGACGTGAAAGAAGACGCGCAAAAGGCAGCGGAACAGGAAAACGAAACCATTCTTCCCGAGGACCTTGTGTGTGCGGGGACTGAGGAACAACTGACCGTTCGGCCGCTGGAATACTGTGTGTTCGGCACTACGGTCACGTGGAATCAAGCGCTGGGGCTAAATAGTCGGTTCTATACCGAGTTCACCAATCGGCTGAAACATGCTCACGAAACAGGAGAGCTGAAGTCAACCATCATCGCGGAGATGTATGCACAGTTGCTGTACGGTGCTGAAGCTGACGGTGATGCGAGTGACTGGTATGGCGCGGCTATTGAGGATCGGTGCCGGTTCCTTGGGCAACGTTGGCAGGAATGGATCGACGCGGAAAAACAGGGTCTGGTGCTTTACGAGAACCAGAATGATGCTTCGGTCAAAGAACTGACGAAAAGTAAGGGTTTCGTCCCATATTTTGAAGCCATTGCGCGCGATTGTGCGGAGGTATTGCGCAAACAGTTCCATTTGCAGGACTTGGCGGGCGCGGCGAATACGGGGTCGAGCGGCGGCAATAATACGACGGTGACGTTTGCACAGACATTGCAGGCGATTGTGAAGATGCCGAAGCGTACTGATGCGCGTATGTGCATTGATAGGGCGGTTGAACTGCCGGAAGGCAAGCCAGCGCTGCGAGAAACCGAGACGGATGAAGAGACGGTTGATGAGTCGGTTGATGGGTCGACTGGCAAATGGTCCGGTAAGTCGGTCGGCAAAGTAGGCAAAGTCGAGAAGCCTGAAATGTCTCGTCAGTTGTTGCGAGACTGGTATCAATTCGTGTACCAGAAAACCATGGCGCAGCATCTTGGCGCGTATTTGGTGGCGGTGAGCGCGCCGAATAACTCGTTTGCACGGCTGGCTGGAGACAAGTCGAGCAGGTCGTCGCTGGTACTCAACGGTAGCATTACCAAGCAGTTGGGCAAGATGCCGTTCGTGCTGTTTGCGACGTTCTGCTATCAAAGCCAGCCGGTTATTGAGGCATGGCGCAAGTGCAATGCCGATACGAGCAAGCGAATTCAGAAGATTAATACGCGCGATGTGGCCTACGCGGTGGAGCAGGCATGCCAGCAGAAGAGCCTAAAGGGTGACGGCATAGATATGTTGTGGAGCGCGTTGGTTGCGGGTGCGCTGGCATTGCTTTCTGCATTGTCGGACAACGTGTGGTTCAACGGTAAATCGCCGATATGGCTCGTGGTGATGGTGGCGTGGTTCATCGGCATTGTGCCGAATCTTATCGATATCGCGAAATGGCTGCTGGGTGTGAGGTCGAGTTTTAAGACCGTGGTGTATTTGGAGTAGCGCGGGCTGTGGGTGCGGTAGTTCGCAGACCGCGGGTTACCGGCCGTGCGCACTGCTATGGATCCATGGATTAGGTGGGTGGATCGTGGGCGGAACGCGGGGCTATTCGCGGCAGTGGCGTTTGGTGAATAATGGATAATAATCAATGGCGAAAGTGGCAGGGGCCGAAATGGTAGTTAATGCGTTACCGGTGGGGCGCGATGGCGGGGCATCGAGCGGTGTTATATCCAATGGCGCGGTGGCTGACGAAGTGATTCGCGATGACGCAGTATATGACGGCGAGCCGCCGCTAAAGGTTCTGGGTAAGAAGGTCATGTACCAAGAGCAGGGCGGTGCCGATTTTGCGGTTACCCAAGTGGCACTGGAAGACGTTGCGACAGGGAATCATTTCGCCGTGCATTATGCCTCGGTCAAGGGTGCTCGTCCTGGGGTAGTATGCGTCGCGGAGCGTGATGGGCGCGTGCTGCTGGCTCGTCACTGGCGGGTCTCCACGGAATCATGGGAATGGGAATTTCCGCGAGGCATGGGAGAGCCGGGAGAGACACCCGAGCAAACCGCGTTGCGTGAATTCCATGAGGAAACCGGGCTCCATGCGGATGCCGATTCCGCGGCGGTGTTGCAACGTATGCATGCGGACACGGGTGTGATGAAAGATTCGATTGCCGTGGTCGGTCTGAACGTTTCCGAAGTGACGCCGGATGCGGGACATGACTGGGAACTGTCGCGCCTCACATGGTGCTCCGTACAGACTATGGACCAGATGATTGCCGCTGGCAGCATCGCAGACGGCATCACCCTCGCCGCCTACACAATTTGGCGCTTGCGCGGGCGTGCTTGATCTTTGCTCCGCGAATGTTCCTGGGAAACAGATATAGATATGCTGTGCAGACGTTTATTGCTCTTTGGCCGATTTGCAGTTGGGTGAGTAAGATAATCTCTCGGAAATCGAACATAATAACTGATAGATTGACACTGAAAGGTTATTGCGCATGGTGAGTTCTACTGAATACCCCGACCTGGTAATTGTCGGCGCGGGCCTGTTCGGTCTGACGGTCGCGCAGCAGGCGGTTGAGCACACGGGTGCTCGCGTGCACATCATCGATATCCGCGATCACATCGGTGGCAACGCCTACTCGTACATGGATAAGGAAACCGGCGCGGAGATCCACAAGTACGGCGCGCACTTGTTCCACACCTCCAACAAGCGCGTCTGGGACTACGTGAACCGTTTCACGAGCTTCACGAACTACGTGCACCGCGTGTACGCCACCCATGACGGCGAGGTCTACCCGCTGCCCATCAACCTCGGCACCATCAACCAGTTCTTCCATGCGCAGTACACGCCGGCCGAAGCCAAGGCCCTGATTGAACAGCAGGCGGGCGAGCTGGCCGGTACCGACCCGCAGAACCTGAACGACAAGGGCATTCAGCTCATCGGCCGCCCGCTGTACGAGGCGTTCATCAAGAACTACACCGGCAAGCAGTGGCAGACCGACCCGTCCGAGCTGCCGGCCGCCATCATCAAGCGCCTGCCCGTGCGCTTTAACTACGACAACCGCTACTTCAAGGACACGTGGGAGGGCCTGCCCGCCGACGGCTACACCGCGTGGATGGAGAAGATGATCGACGACCCGCGCATCACCGTGGAGCTCGGCGTGGACTTCTTCGACGAGTCCCAGCCGTACAACAAGACCGCGCTCAAGGCCGCGGGCGTGCCGGTGGTGTACACGGGCCCGGTGGACCGTTACTTCGACTATGAGCTCGGCGACCTCAAGTGGCGCACGGTCGACTTCAAAGAAGTCCGCTACGATGAGGGCGACCACTTCGGCTGCCCGGTGATGAACTTCTCCGACGCGGACGTACCCTACACCCGCGCCATCGAATTCAAGAACTTCAACCCGGAGCGCCACGATGCCCAGAACCCGAACAAGACCGTGGTGTGGGAGGAATACAGCCGTTTCGCCGAGCGCGGCGACGAGCCGTACTACCCGGTCAACACGGATGCGGACAAGGCACTGTACACCCAGTACGAGGCCAAGGCCAAGGCCGAGCCGAACACCGTGTTCGGCGGTCGTCTGGGCACGTACAAGTACTACGACATGCACAACGTGATCGACACCGCCCTGACCGCCTACGGGGAGCAAGTCGCACCGCTGCTGAAGAAGTAGACCGTCGTTTCGCCAGAGGATTAACGATTTAGCCTGAAACCGACTGAATATTGCTGAGGCAATAATGCCGGTTTCAGGCTTCTGTGTTTTTAATGTTGCAAGTGGGGGGATGACGCTGCTTGAACATGGCTCGGCTTCCCCAGAATGAAAAACTGGCGGAAAGGCGTATAAAGTGGCGAATTCTGACGTTATTGAGTTGATTTCTTTTGCCAGCCTTTCCGAGTCGGATGTGAGGCTACTTCGAGAAGATAATTGTATTGAGGCGAAAAAAGGCCAAAGACAAATTACCAGACAGTCTATGACTACCATTGCGACCGGGATGAAGTCAAAGCAATGTTTCGCGATGGCAGTGACACTCCTCAGGATCTTCGTATCGTGGAAGATTTGGGTAGTGCCGCATTGGATTCAGGCACGATTGCCTCGTACCGTTCTTATTTTCAAAGGATTCGCCCGAACCATCCGTGGCGTAACCTCAATGACGAAGATTTTCTCGTGCGTCTGCAGGCGCTCGCTCGTTCTACCAAAGATAATCAGTTGCATCCAACTATTGCTGGATTGCTGATGTTTGGGCGCGAATATGATATCGTGCGGGAATTCGCAAATTATTTCCTTGACTATCGTGAAGAAATTGGACTCGATCGTTGGGATGATCGCATTACCTCTACTGACGGAATTTGGTCCGGCAACTTATATGATTTTTGGCAGTCAGTATATGGTAGGCTGCGGCAGGCGGTGCCGCGCCCATTCCGTTTGGACGGAGAAGCGCGACGTATGGATGAAAATCCCATGGAAATCACTATTCGCGAGGCGTTAACCAACGCTATCGTTCATGCGGACTATATGGGTAGAAGAGGCACTGTGATTATTAGGCGCCAATCAACCATCGAGTTCACCAATCCTGGGCGGCTCCGTGTTACAAAGGCCGAGGCGGAGCAAGGTGGAATATCTGATGCACGCAATCCTATCCTCATGAAAATGTTTTTTCTCATCGGTATCGGTGAAAAAGCAGGAAGCGGCTTTGATGTGATGCGAGCTGGTTGTGATTCTGTTGGCGCGCCGCATCCACTGCTGGAAGTGCTAACTCGTCCTGATCGCGTAAAACTTGTAGTACGGTACACAAACCTTGGCGGATCTGTTATGACGCCAGCAAATAGCGAGTCCATGAAATCCTGGACTTCCGTGGGACACCTCTCCAAATCGGAATCAGAAGCGCTACAGTATCTTGTGAGTCAAGGCAGCATATCAACTTCCGAATTAGCGGAGCATATGGAATTAGGGGTCTCGCGTGCTCGGGTACTGCTGAAAAGTCTCGTTGAAGACGGCTTTGCGCAATCTCGTGGTCGTGGCCGCGCCACACGCTACGAGCCAGTCGAGGGGCTGCCCGTCTTCTGACGCAAGAATCGCTCCGCAGAGAGTGGTTTGAACAGCTGGTTTGGAGACCGCGCCAAATGCACAAAGTTTGAGCGTGATTGGTGTTCGTGAAGCAATTATTTGACTGAATTGGTAAAGTGCCACGCCGCGTCGATGACGGGGACAAATTTCCTAGGGTACCTAAGGCTCGCCACGAGGAGTACAGTTGTCTGTAACGCACAATGTGGCGTGTAAGACGAAGGGCGCATCTCGCAAGTGGGGTGCGATGCAGTTGAAGGAGTGCATGTCATGACTGATCCGAATGTCAATCCGAACGGCCAGGTGCCGGGGCAGCAAGCTGACGCCAATCCGACTGAGCCGTTAAATGCGATGACGGCGGAAACGGGAACCGCCGCCAACAATGCTCCAACCCAAGCAATCGCAGCGGGCGAACAGCCCACTCAAGCGTTCACTCCTGTTGAGCAGCCTACGCAGGCGTTTACACCTGCCGAGCAGCCCACCCAGCCTTTTGCGCCGGCCAATCAGCCGGTACCGCCTACGCAGGCTTTGCCACCAGTGACTCCTGCCGCTGCGCCTGCGCCCGCACTGGCAGCGCCCGCGCCTGCGCCCGCACCGGCAGCGCCCAATTCGTCCTATCCGGGGGCGTCTCCGGCAGGCGGATCGGTTCCTCCGGTCTACGGCAGCGTCAGTGCTCCGGATATCCGGGCGGCGGGACCGTGCCTCCGCAAACGCCCTATAACCCGTATATGCAAGGCGGTCAACCGAACGGCCAGCCGGGATGGTCTGGTTCTTACGGCAGTGTGCCGCCTGAAGCGAACCAGAAGTACAACGGCCTGGCTATTGCCGGTTTTATCTGCTCGTTCTTTGTCTCACTCCTCGGTCTGATTCTGAGCATCGTGGGCCTCAACCAGATTAAGAAACAGGGCGGCAAGGGCAAGGGCTTGGCCATCGCCGGCATCATCATCAGTGCGGCGGGCATGGTGATACAGGTAATACTGGTCATCGTGCTGATCGTCGGCGGTGCCTCGTATGCCAGCAAGGCTATAGATGAGGCGAAAACCGATTCCTTCTATAGTCAGTCCTCTTCGGGCAACGGTGATAGTAGCGATAAGAGCAAAGCTCAAGATAATCTTGACGATGCGCTGGACGACACGTTGGGCGAAACCCATGACGATCTGACTGACGGCGATTATGGGCTGTACGATTCGATTCAGGATTTCGTCGACTCTTCGGAATTCAAGGACTCCATTGAATCCGAAGCGGATACGTTTGCAGACACCGGCATCACCTTCAACTACCGTGTCGACGGTGACACCTTGGTGTACGAGTACGTGCTCGACGACAGCTATGCCTCGCTAGGCGATACCGTCGCTTCCTCACTGGATGCTATGGACAGCACCTATCAATCCACCGCGAATCTGCTGGGCTCGATGTACAAGACCTCCAGCGGCAAGGCATCATTGCGCGTCATCATGCACACGCAAAGCGGCCAGTCGCTGTATGACAAAACCTGGACCGAAAAGTAGCAATCCCAGCGAACGTGCGTTTTGGTCGATTGAAGGCCGGTCTGCTTGCTCCTTGGACGGATGCTTCTGCGGAAGGAACCGCCAAGGAGTAGGCTTACAGGCATGAGACTCGCACGTTTTTCTTTGAATGATTCGCCGCGCTATGCCTTCGTGCAGAAGGACGAAACGGACGGCAAGGACTACCTCATCGAACTCGACGGTCATCCGTTGGCCGGCGACCAGGTCAAGCCCACCGGCACTCGTTACCCGGTCGACGGCGATGGCATCCGTCTGCTCTCCCCGGTCATCCCCTCCAAGGTCTACGGTCTGGCCAAGAACTATGAGGCGCACGCCCAGTTCATGCACGAGACCGGCCACTCCGAAATCGCCCACGCGCCGGAGGACATGGTGATTTTCACCAAGCCGTCCACCTCGGTAATCGGCCCCGACGACCCGATTGTGTACCCGGCCTGCTCCAAGGACATGAACTTCGAGCCGGAAGTGGCCGTAGTGATGGGACGCATCGCCAAGAACGTGACCGTCGAGAACGCGATGGATTACGTGCTCGGCTTCACCTGCGTCAACGACGTGACGTTGCGCGACCTGCAGGGCATCGACCCCACGTGGACGCGCGCCAAGGGCTTCGATACCTCCTGCCCGCTTGGCCCGTGGATTGTGATGCGTGACGACCTCGACTGGAAGGACGCCAAGATTTCCTTCACGCTCAACGGCGAGGATGTGCCGATGGCGTCTGGCACCACCGCGAACCTGATTCACGGCATCCCCGGGCAGATTGCCGCGATTTCGTCGTTCTCCACGCTGCTGCCTGGCGACGTCATCATGACCGGCACCCCGAACGCCTCCGGCCACCTCGACCCAGGCGACGAGACCATCGTGCACGTCGAAGGCATCGGTGACTTGCGCAACGTGATCGTGCGGGCGTGATTTGACTGACGAACGCATGGCCCGGTCATTTTCCTATTTGGGGGATGTCCGGGCCTTCGTGCTTTGTTTCATATATGGCGCTATTGCTGTTTTTGTGGGTGTGGGTTCGTCGTTGAGTTGTTGTGGGAGTAAGTGAAGAGCGCTTTTTGGGTAGGATGTTCATCGACCGAGAGAAACAACAACCGCAAAGCGTCTGATGGACGGCATATGCAACCAGCTTCTCAACGTCAAAGGCATGGTGGTCGAGGACGCGTGCATCGTCGACTCGCCGCTGCGTCCCGTGCCCGTGCTCGAGGTCCGCCCGCGTCCGCGCAGGGGCATGCTCCGGTGCTCCCGATGCGGCAGACGCCGTCATGGTTACGACCGGGGCGGCGGCGTGCGTCGCTGGCGTCATCAGGATTTCGGCTGCTGGAGGGTCGGACTGGTCGCCGCCCTGCCGCGCGTGGACTGCCCGGAATGCGGCGTCGTGTGTGTTTTGTCAAGTTGGAGTAGGCCGTTTCGGCGTTTCTTTTAGTCCATGTGAG
>OBUW01000602.1_pt1 | contig 16180 bp, 14 predicted proteins | sample 1475761 | NCBI WGS metagenome assembly OBUW01 (sample SAMEA2579908, study PRJEB22360) | human gut metagenome | biome: human gut; feature: human-associated habitat; material: faeces | place: Denmark | collected 2008/2010
GGCTGGCTTGGTCATTGCAGGCCGTCTGCATTCCGCCCAGCCGCAGGCGGCAGATGGATATGAGATGGACGCCATTGCTTCCGTTGTCATCGGCGGTGCGTCCCTTTCTGGAGGCAAAGGTAAGGTTTCCGGCACTTTCATCGGTGCCATTTTGCTGGCCGTCATTCGTAACGGTTTGAATATATTAAATGTCTCTTCCTTCTGGCAGAAGGTTGTTATCGGCCTAGTCATTGCTTTCGCGGTCAGCTTCGATACTTTGCGTCGCAAGGTCGATGCTCACTGATGCAACTCTGCTTTCCTCAAATCTCCATCGCGTGATTGCTCTCTAAATTGCGTGCTCCTTGCTCCGACCCCAAAAACATAACTGAAACGAACCTAATCCAACCAAATTTGGAAAAGAAAGAAGAAAGACCATGCTTAACCCGTGTTTTAAGAAAACCATCCGCGCAGCAGTTGCTGTTGCCTGTGCGGCTACGTTGGCGATCGGTGCGAGTGCTTGCGGCGCATCCAACTCCGGCAACGGTTCCGACAAGGTGGCTTTGTTGATCTCTACCCTGAACAATCCGTTCTTCGTTGATCTGCGGGACGGTGCTCAAGCTGAGGCGAATAAGCTAGGTGTGAATCTGTTGGTGTCCGATGCGCAAAACGATTCCGCAACGCAACAGAATCAAGCGCAGAACGCCCAGTCTCAAGGCGCCAAAGCAGTCATCATTAATCCGGTCGATTCCGACGCTGCGTCTCCAGCCGTGGCTCCGTTGCTGTCCGCCAATCTGCCTGTTATTTCTGTTGACCGCTCCGTCACGGGCGAGGATGTGACTGCGCACATCGCATCCGACAATGTGGCGGGTGGTGCTCAGGCTGCCGATGAGTTGGCGAAAGCCATTGGAGAAAAAGGAGACATCATCATCCTGCAGGGCACCCCTGGAGCGGCCTCCACTCGTGACCGAGGTGATGGATTCAAGAAAGAAATCAAGAAATATGCCGGCATTAAGGTGGTTGCTGAACAGACGGCCAACTTTGATCGTTCCGAAGCACTCGATGTCACCAGTAACTTGATGCAGGCCAATCCTAATATCGTCGGAGTCTATGCAGAGAACGATGAAATGGCCCTAGGCGCGATTCAAGCTCTTGGCTCCAAGGCCGGTACGGACGTGAAGATTGTCGGTTTTGATGGAACTGATGACGGTCTGAAGGCCATCTCTTCCGGCACCTTGACCGGTACCATTGCGCAGCAGCCGAAGGAGCTCGGCAAGCAGGCAGTACAGGCGGCAGTCAAGGCGATCAAAGGCGAGAAAGTCGATAAAACCCAGTCGATTGAAGTCAAAACCGTCACCAAGGAGAATGTCGCGGATTTCCAGTGACTGGATTTGACACAACAGGCTGAGGTGAAGATGCCTCTGCCCCCATGGCATGCGGAATGCGTTGAGGGAAAACGCAGCCAAGAATGGATTCCATTTCGCAATCCGCATGCCAACACTACGAAAGGATAGCCGATATGCTTACTCATGGAATACTGAATGCACAACTCTCAGCTGCGCTTGCGGGATTACGGCACAAGGATGTGTTCGTCGTTTCCGATTGTGGTCTTCCTGTGCCGCAGGGTATTGAAGTCATTGACTTGGCGGTGGTATTCGGTGTGCCTCGCTTCGAAGAAGTGCTGGAAGCGCTACGGCCGCAGCTTGTATTAGAGGAGGGTCTGATGGCTGAAGAGGCTCGAGGCGAACAGGCCGAACGATGGGTCAAAGATCACTTCAATGTACCTTTGTCTTATGTGCCGCATGACGGTTCGGGGGGATTTAAGTCCCATATCAAGAATGCGAAGTTTGTCGTTCGCACAGGTGAAACCACCTCGTACGCCAATGTGATTTTCCGATGCGGCGTGCCATTCTAGAAATCCGATGCATATGGCAGTTGCTTCATTACGGATAACCTGATTTACCGGAAATCAAAATTACCGTTAATGATGGTTCAGGCTGCCTCCGGCAGTCTGAACCATCGACGCATTTTCACGACTCATGCCTTTACAAACGGCCAGATGAGCGTGGCCATACGCTCCGACCAAGGAACGTCTGAGTCGGAGTCCTTATACAGCGCCTTACAGGTGAGCATGGAGCCCAGTATGGTGCTGAACAGGAATTTCGTATCCAGTCCACGGCGGAAGGCTTCGCTTGCCACACCGCGCTCGACGAACGTCGCAAAACGTTGCTCCGCCGGCGTGATTACCTGATCGGCGATCGTCTTCAACGAATCGTTGTCGGACGAGAGCACCACGCCGACCGCTTTCAGACCGATCTCGCTGTCGAAGCAGTTCTGGATACGTTCCAACATGGCCTGCAGGCCGGAACGAGACGGCTGCAAATCGCTGAAATCCGGCAATCCCGCAACTTCCAGCTGAATGCGTTGCAACAGGTCATCGGCGTTTTTGTAGCGTCGGTAAATCGTCGTCTTGGCTACGCCGGAACGGCGGGCGACCTCCTCAATCGTAACGGCCGCAACGCCTTTGGAAATCATGATCTCCAAAGTGGCCCTCATGATCTTGCGATCGGTCTGCTCACGTAACTGCTCGCGTCGGCCCTGAATCTTCTGCACGGCTCCTTGCACCGCCGTCTCGACCACGCTTGCCGGCGAAGCGGCAGGGGAGACAGTCGGCGGCACACCGGTGTTCATTAATCCATTCATCACATGATCACCTTCGTGCTTTCCACCTTTGCGATATACCATTTGTTGAACTTCATCATCGGAATGCGTAGCAGCAGGCCGATGAGCAATAGCGGTGGGATGAACAGCGCCAGCGCGCCGATCGACGTCCAGAAATCATTGTTGTATATGCCGGCGATGGCCGCACGCATGGCCGTGACCGAATGCGTGACCGGTAGGAACGGACTGATGTCGGAGATGATGCGCGGCATGACGGCCAGCGGATACGCGCCGTTCGAACCGGAGATCTGCATGATGAGGAACAGTACGCCGATGGCTTTGCCCACGTTACCGAAACTCGCCACCATCGTATATGCAAAGAACGAGTAGATCAGTGCGGAAATCCAGCCGGAAACCATGAATAGCCACGGGTGCACGGCCTGCACATGCATGAATAGCAGACTGCCGCCAAGCGAGAACGTGGCCTGCATGAGTGCGATCACCGCGAATACGAGGTAGTGGCCGAAGAACAGCTGGTGTGGTTTCGGGTTGCCCAGTGCCATGCGGGTTTTGCGGGACACGGAGGTCTTCAAGGTCACGGCCATGAGCAGTGAACCCACCCACAACGTCACGAATGTGTACAGTGGGGCGAGCTGCGAGCCGAAATTCTTCACCGGGAACACGGCGGTGCGCTTCACCTTGACAGGGGCCGCGAGCGTGGTGGCCAGCGAGTCGGTGTTCTTGCCCAGCACGTCCTTGACCATGCTCATGTCGCCGCTGTTCAGCGCGTCGGACAGCGTGGCATTGAATGTAGAAAGCTTGTTACCGGCCGTGGTGAGGCTGTCGGCGGTGGAGTCCAACACCTCACGGATGGTGGTCAGCTGCTTGTCCGCACTCGACGTGGTCTTGTTAAGGTCGCCGAGTGCGCTCTTAAGATTGGCGGCACTCGCGTTGAGTGCGCTCGAAGCGGTGTTTACGGAGCTGCCGATTTCGTTGAGCTGCGGCTTGAGATTCGTGTCGAAATCGGAGTGCACGGCATTGATCGAGGCCTTCGCCTGCGTGGCGAGATCCTTGATGGCGGCTTGGCTTTCCTTGGAATCGCTGATGCCGTCGTCGATATGCTGCGCTGCATCGGTAAGTGTGGCTGCGAGTGTCTTCTGCATATCGATGGCATTGTTCAGCTTGCTGATGGATGCCTCGAATTTGCCGATGATCGCCGTCAGCGTCTTCTTCTCCAAATCGGTCAGCGAGGTATCGGTGTCGAGCTTGTTCTGCAGATCATCGTGGGTTTTCTGCAGATCGTCGACGATGTGCTGGTATTGCGCGGTCTGGTTGGTCACGTTGGATGCCTGATTGCGTAACGCGGTCGCGGTATCGCCCGCCTGCGTACTCACATTGGCGAACAATGAGTCGACTTCGTCTCCCACCGCGGCGAAGCTTTCGCCGGACTGCTTGATGGCGGTGCTGAGTGCTTCGGTGGAGGTGTTCAGCGCACCGGATAGGTCGGTCACGCTGCCGGAAGCCGATTTCAGCTGTTTGCCGGCGGTTTTCGCGCTGGATGCGGCCTGTTGGATCAGGGTTCCGGAGCTGTCGAGCAGGGTTTGTGCGCTGCCGGTCAATGAGCTGAAGGTCTTGAGTGATGAGGCGGTCTGCGTGAGTCCGGCCGCGAAATCGCTGATGTTCGAGCTGAACTGTTGCAGTTGGTTCTTTGCCTCGGGCTTGTCGAGCTGATCGGATAGCTGCGTGGCGAGGTCCAGCGCCGTTTCGGTGAGTGTCTTCGAGAACATCTCGTTGATCTCCGCCGACACGGTGTCGGCGCCCTGACCGGTCACCTTTGGCGCGAGTGCGTTCTTTTTCTCATTGTTGTAGTAGGTGAGCTCCGCATGCTTGGAATCCTTGGAGAAGAAGGTCATCATGCGCTTGCTGAAATCCTTCGGAATGATGACGGCGGCATAGTATTTGCCGGATTTCGTGCCATCGATGGCCTCCTCTTTGGAGGTGAAGGTCCAGTCGAGCTGGCTGTTGGCGCGCAGGGTGTTGACCACCTGATCGCCCACGTTGATCTTGACGGGAATCAGATCGCTTTTGTAGCCGGCATCGACGTTCGCGACGGCGAATTTGAGATTGCCGGTATTGGAGAACGGATCCCAGCTGGCGGCCACGTTGAACCAAGTGAACAGCGCGGGCAGCACGGTCAGGCCGATGACGATGATTACGGACACGACGTTGCTGGTGAGGCGCTTGACGTCGCCTACGAACAGCTTCCAGATTGCCTTCATGCGTTGTCCTTTTCGTTCTTCGTGCGGTGGTGCTTGGCGGCCTTGCGCGTCAGTTTGGCCTTGCGTTCCTCCAGGGCGCGCTTCTTACGGCGAATGCGGGCCTTCTGGCGTTCCATGAGCATGCCTTGGATGGCTTCGTCGCTCAAGGAACCGAGCTCCACCTGACGGCGCATGCTGTCGCGCATGTATTCGATGACCATCAGGAACCCGATGATAAGCAACACCCAGATGATCCATGTGGCCAGTGCTACCAGTTTCGTGCCATTGGTCAGCGAGAATACGGTGGCCAGAATGGTCGGCACGATGAAGCCCGCAATCAGTGCGCCGCGCTTAAGCTTCGGGTACAGTTCGGTGAACCGGCTCGCACGGTACTCGATGGCCTCGCGGTAGCCGCCCTTGTCGGACAGGACGTGGATGATCTGCGACACGTTATAGCCACGATTCTCCACCATCGGCCGCTCGCCGATGATCATGTCGCTTTCCTCGATCTCGCGAGCGAACAGGCGGTTCAGATTGGTCAGCAGCGGGCGGATCACAATGCCGATGAAGAAGGCGATCGCCACGAACAGCAGCATCACGCCGACCATCTTCAGCCAATGCCCGTCATAGAAGCCGGCGATCGTCTCGCGGAAGGCGTCGATGGTATAGCGGAACGGGATGAATGGGTAGACCGCGCGGAAGAATCGCGGCATCATATCGATCGGGTATAGGCCGGAACCTCCCGGAATCAGCAGAATCGCGAGCAGAATGCACATGCCCTTGCCAACGTGCATGAAGGTAGTCGACAACGCGTAGGTGATGCTCAGGAACGTAAGCGACGTCAATGTGCCGGTCAGTATGAACATGAACGGGTTGACCGCCTGCACGCCGATGATCAGGTCGCCGATTGCGCATAGTGCGCCTTGGATGGCGGCCGGAATGGCGAGCAGCAGGAAGCGGCCGAGATACTTCTCGGTGGTGGTCAGATCGAGATCTTCAAGGTCGTCGTCATCCACTTCGAGCTTCATGATCACCATGTAAGCGAACGCACCCACCCATAGCGAGAGGGTGTTGAACATCGGTGCCATGCCGGAGCCGTACGTGTTCACCGGGTAGATGTTCTTCGTCTTGATCACGGTGGGGGACTGCATGAAATCAGCGATTTTCGTGACGTCCAGGCCATCTTCGCCGATGAGGTCGTTCAGCAGGCTCGCGCCCGACAGTGCGTTCAGATCGGTGGATAGCTGGCTCAGCTTGTTCTCGATGGTCTGCAGTTGCTCATCGGTGTCCTTAAGCATGGAACGCGTGTCGGCGGAGACCCGCTCAAGCTGGTCGAGTACGGACGAGGTCTGTTGCGTCAGGAAATTCTGGCTGGTCACGGTGCCGGAAAGGGTTCCGGCGGTCGCGGCGAGCGAGCTCAGGCCGCTGTTGAGTTGGGGCAGCGCACTCGAATTGATGGCGTTGCGTGCGTCCGTGGCGGAGTTCAGCGTGGACTGCGTGGAGGTGTTGAACTGGTTCGACAGTTTCGTGGTGCCGGCCACCGTGTTCTTGGTGTCGGTATTGAGCTGATTGAGGTCGTTGAGCGTATTCGCCGACTGTCGGTTACGTGATTGCAGGTCGCTGATGATCTGCTGATACTGCTTGTTCAGTTCGGGGCTGACATTGGAGATGTCGATCTTCTGTAGGCTGTCGAGCACTTTCGCATTGTCGCTGTTGACCTTCTGCATGGTGCCGATGGCGCTGCCGGCGTAGCCGTTGGCCGCCGCCAGACCGCTGGTCACCGTGTTGACGCTGGTGTTCGTCTGCGTGGACAGTTGCGAGAGCAGCGCCGAGCCTTGGTCAAGCGAGGCCGATGCGGTCGATGAGAAGGTGTTGATGCGGGTCTGCGTATCGGTGATCAGATTGGCGGTGCCGGACAGCCCTTTGCCGGCGCTCGCGGCGGCGGTCTGTACGTCGTGCAACGCGGCGCGTGCGGCCTGAATCTGATCGGGGGTGTTGGCCAGGTTGGCGCTGAGATCGCTGATGGTGGTGCGAATCTTCTCTACGTTCCGCTGTGTCTTGTCAAGTTCGGCAACGGCTTCGCTGGTCACGTTGTCGGTCTGTGTCGTGATGGTATCGCTTACCGAGTTCACGGTTTTGGAGAGCACTTCGCTCACAGTGGAAACGAAGGTGCTGTTCACGGTGCGATCCACGGTGGTGGTTCCCGAATCAGTGACCTTCGGTACGAAGGCGCTGGCCTTCTCATTCACGTAGTACTCGAGGGTCGGACGTTCGGAATTGCCGGTGATCACGCCCGCGAGGTCTTCGCTGAAGTCCTTGGGAATGATGATGGCCGCATAGCAATCGCCCGACTGCACGGCCTCCATGGCCTTGGCCTTGCTCATGAACTGCCAGCCGAGCTGATCGTTCTTCTTGAGCGTACTTTCAATCTGGTCGCCGAGATTCAGCTGGCCCAGCATGGCGTTGTCGGTGCCTTCGTCGACGTTCGCCACCGCCACCCTGATGTTGTTGGTGTTGCCGTATGGATCCCAGAATCCATAGATATTGAACCATGCATACAGCGGCGGAATGACGGTCAGGCCGGTCATGATGACCCACGCCGCGGGCACGCGAAGAATTCGCATGATGTCACGGTGCAGGATCTTCAGCACGTTGCTCATAGGAAGTGCTCCCTTTTGCCGGATCGCTCCGGTAGTGGCGGTGTTCACGACTGTCGCGTAGCGATACGCAATTCGTAGCGCTACGCTTCAAGTAGCGTAATACCATCTCCCGGACAATTCCGCTTCCCGTTCTCAGATACGGGCAGTGTCGTAGGAAATGCGGCGGAAAAGGGGGAAATCATTGTCAGCGAATGTTCAAAAATCTTCTAGAAACCTTCCTGACGGTTTCCAGAGATCGGCCAATCGGCTGTTGTTCAATACAACTAACGACGTCGCATAACCCAAGAACATCCACCTTCTCGTGAAAGGAACGATCATGGTTTATGCAGCTCATCATCCACGGCAAACGCATCGACCGGTCGGCAAAATCATCGCCATCGCGGCGGCCGTCTCGCTAGTCTCCGGTTTTGGTGCGGGCGCAGGCGTAGCCGCCATCGTGAAAGCGAGCGCAACCAGTCAGCAATCCGTCATGTCTTTGGTAGGGCAGGGAGGCGGCGCCGACACCATGAGCTACGACTACACCGGCAGCTATTCCGGGGCTCTCACCGCCGACGGCAAGTCGGTGGAGTCGAGTGGTGAAACGGTTTCCGCAACCAGCTCCGACCAGAACGCAGCCCTTGTGCAAAATGGCGGAACGTTGACCATCGCCAATGGCAAGCTGACCAAATCCGGCGACAGTGACAACGCCGACAACTGCAACTTCTACGGCACCAACTCCGCATTGCTGGCGGTGGGGGAGAAGTCGAAGGCCATCATCTCCGACTCTTCCATTGACGCGACGAGCTCCGGATCGAACGCCATCTTCTCCACCGATTCCGCATCCGTGCTGGCCAATAATGTCAACATCACCACGTCCGCGGCCAACTCGCGTGGCCTTGATGCCACTTATGGAGGCTCGATCATCGCCAATGCGATGACGATTTCGACCAAGGGCGACCACAGTGCGTCACTCGCCACCGATCGCGGCGGCGGATCGGTTTCCGTGACCGACTCCACGCTGAACACGGCCGGCAGTGGCTCCCCACTGCTGTACTCGACCGGCGATATTGAGGTTTCGGGCGTGACCGGTACGGCGAGCGGTTCGCAGATCGCCGGTATGGAGGGCCTGAACACCATCCTGATCAACAATTCGACGCTGGAAAGCACGAATACCGGCACCACCGGTTCCGATCCGGTGGCGAACGGCGTGATCATCTACCAGTCGACCTCCGGCGACGCGGAATCCTCGACCGGTCAACATGCCACCTTCCAGGCGAAGGACTCCACGTTGAAATCGGCGATCACCAGCGGATCGATGTTCTATTTCACCAACACCACAGCCGACGTGGTGCTCTCGAACACCGATCTGGACTTCGACTCGGACGCGGCGAACCTGATCATGGCGGCCGGCAACGATTCGAATAACTGGGGTACCGCAGGCTCGAACGGTGCGACGGTGAACTTCACCGGGCGTTCGCAGACGTTGAAGGGCAAGGTGAGCGCCGACACCATTTCGAGCGTGACGCTCAACCTGCTGGAAGGCTCCACGTGGACGGGTTCCGCTGAAATCACTGAGAATTCCGCCGGTTCGACTTCGGACGCTCCGATCACCGTGAATGTTGACGGCACTTCGACGTGGGTGGTCACGGCCGACACGACCGTCTCCGCCCTGAACGTGGCCGATGGCGGCAAGGTGGTGGACTCCTCCGGCAAAACCGTCACCATCAAGGCCAACGGCAAAACCGTGGTCTCCGGCGACAGTGACCTGACCGTCACGGTCACCGGCTCCTACGGCACCACCGTCGAGGCCGGTTCCGACACCGAACTCAGCTCGGATGTGACTGACCGCACGGCATTCGACAAGCAATTCGGCACCAGCACCTCTTGGTCCTTCTGATCCCCACGGCAAACCCAATATCCAACATCACTGCAATAGCACTCAAAGGAGTACATCATGACTAACTTCGATTTCGATACCAGGAACACCCAGAACCAGCAGCAGAACACCGACGGGCAGCCGACCCAGACCATGCCCGAACAGCAGGGTACGCAGGCTTCGCAGCCCGCTCAGCAATATTATGCGCCGCCCACCCAGCCGGCGCAGCCTGTTCCGGATTCGTTCAATGGTCCGGTTGCCGCGAAGTCCAATACCAAGCTCGGTGGCAAGGTCATCGGCGTCGTGGCGGGCATAAGCCTCCTGTGCGGTCTGGTCGGTGGCGTCGGCGGTGCCTTCGCCGTGAATGCGCTGTCCGGTTCCAATGAGCCGCAGATGAGCCAGCAAGGTGGCCCGAGCCAGGGCGGCCCGGGGCAGATGGGCGGCCAGTCCGGCAATGGCAATTCCCAGAATGGCAATGGCCAGATGGGTGAGCCTCCGAGCGGGCAGGGCGGCCAAAGCGGCTCTGATGGCCGGTCCGATTCCAATGGCAATTCCGGTAGCCAGTCCGACGGCTCCAGCTCCGGCAAGTCCAGTGGTTCGAACTCCAGCAGCAGCTATTCCGACGCCGACGATTCGGACACCATCGCCAGCTGACCGCATATGTCATGCTGAATGGGAACGCGCGGCGTTTTCCTCCTCGCGGTGAAGGTTTGCGCCTTCATCGCGAGGATTCTTTATGCTCCTAAAACGCTATCTGGCTGCCGTGTGAGCATCTTTGCCCATATGCCCCGATATCGGTTCCTGGGATTCGCTAAAAATAGCGGCCTATAGGAACCGATATCGGGGCATGTCATGTTTTTCGCTCACACGGCAGCCAGATAGCGTTTTAGGGGGTATGAGGTTTCATGTTTTCGGGCACTTGGCATTTTCCCTACACGATATTACGCGTTTTTTGATAGCGTTGGCCCGGGAGGGTGCACATATGAACGAGCACGAAACAAGCGCGGCCATCGCCGACGAAACCGTTATCGACGCCATCGAAGGTGCGCAAGCCGTTGATGCGGTGACGGCCGATGAATCCAGCAACCCCGCCGATCGCCGCCTGCCGTTGATTTTCCGCATCTACGGCATCATCATGCTGGTCGAGGGTGTGGTCACGCTGCCGATCATCGTGCTTGCGGCCTTGTATGCGGTACGTGCCGTGATCGAAGGCCGTATGGCGGTCGACGCCATCAACCTCACCGTTATCCTGTCGGTCATTCATGCGGTCGTGCTGTTGGCCACCACGGCCTGTCTGGCGGTGTTCGGCGTGCTGCTGGTACTGAACAAACGGCGTCACGTGGCGCAGTGGACATACGTGATGATTCCGCTCACCCTCGCGGAGGGTCTCTTATCGTTGGCGTTGCAAGGTCTTGACGTCAATCTGATCGCTCCGGCCGTGCAGCTGGTCGTGTTGATTGCGTTGCATATCACCGCCGACCCGTCGCTGCGCGAGGAGCGCCGACTGCAGTTCGCCTTGCGCCGCATGGATGCGCGTAGTGAGTACGAGGATGCCGTGGCCGTGGGCATGGCCGGCCGGGATCTGACCGGCAAAGGCTACATTTCGCTGGACTTCTTCAATCTGTTCTGGCTATTCGTGGTCGGTTGCGTGTTCGGTCTGGCGATTGAGACCATCTACCATTTCATTCTGTTCGGCGAGTATCAGGATCGTGCCGGCTTCCTATGGGGGCCATTTTCGCCGATTTACGGCTTTGGCGCGGTGATCCTGACCGTGCTGTTGAATCACCTGTGGCGGTCCAATTGGCTGCTGATTTTCTGTGCCAGTGCGCTGATCGGCGGTGCCTTCGAATATTTCACCAGTTGGTTCATGGAAACGGCCTTCGGCATCACGGCGTGGAACTATACGGGTCAATGGCTGTCGATTGACGGCCGCACTTCCGGCAAGTACATGTTTTTCTGGGGGTTGCTCGGTCTGATATGGGTCAAGCTGATTTTGCCGAGATTGCTGGCGTTGATTCAGCGCATTCCGTGGAAGGTGCGTTATTCGTTGACGGCCGTATGCTTCGTGCTGCTGTTCGTCGACGGCGTAATGACGCTGATGGCATTGGACGCCTGGTATTCGCGCATGGCCGGCATCGCCCAGAATTCACCGGTCTCGCGGTTCTTTGCCACCTATTTCAATGATGCGTTCATGGTCGACCGTTTCCAGACCATGTCTATCGACCCGTCTTCCGCTGGCCGCATGTAGCCGTTGCCCCTTCCCCAGACGGGGGAGGGTTACGCTGTGGGCGTGACGGCATTAGGGGGTGCTTGCTATGCCGCGAAGCTTTGCGCCAGCTGTCGAATCAGATCCGGCCTATGCCCGCTCCAGGACGAGTTTGGCGAAATCACCACTGGAATCTGCTTGAATCCGGCGTCCTTGATCTGCTCGAACGTTGAGGGATTCTGCGTCAGGTCAATGGCCACATAGCGTACGCCCAGTTTTGCAAGCTCTTGCTCGGTGGCTTCGCACTGCGGGTTGCTCGGATTGGTGAAAACGGTTACGGTCATCGATTCCTCCCTATGCAAGCTGTACTGGCCACGTTCTTCGGTTGTGCTTGTTCGTCTGCAAACCACTATCTAGGATACACACTACCTGTAGTGGTGTGTCGCGCGTTTCACCACTGCATATAGTGGGGAATTCCCCAGATTGACGTCAGGTACGAACGTTTGTTCGAATGATTCCAGTCTATCCCAAAGCGTGGAATGTGACCCATCTCGCATGTCGCCAATCGAGTCCTCGCCCGTTCCTGAAGCGTGCGCAGGCCGCATCCGTCCATGCCGACCATTGCGGCTGGCGTATCCGTCGCGTCATCGTCCTACGGATTTTCCGCGCAGATGGATTGCCCGGTGGCCAATGCGAACGATCTTCCAGCCCTGAAATGGCATGAGGACACTCAACAACGAAAGGAACAGGAGCCGGAGATAGCGAATGAAATGCCACTGAGATACGGGTTAGTGCTTTCGGAATGACATTGCTACGCAACGAGATACGGGACAAGATGCGCAACGAAACGCGGGATAAGAACCTGTGCCCCCCCAGGGATTCGAACCCTGAACCCACGACTTAAAAGGACGCTGCTCTAACCGTTGAGCTAGAGGGGCAACAGTGACATAGTATACAGCACATTCGGACCAAACGCCACACGAATTGGCGATGCGCGGTGAATCTACCAGTGAATATATCGGGAATTCCGTCGTCACCCATCAAATCGGCCTAGAGTGAGGCATATGTCATGCACCACGATTCTTGTAGGCAAAAAGCCAGTTACGACGGCTCCACCATCATCGCCCGCGATGACGATTCCGGATCCGGCCGTTACGATCCGAAACGATTCGTCGCCATCGCGCCGGAGGTCTCGACCGACAATCTGTATTGGACGAACCGGCTGATTGCGGCGCTCGCCGATGCACATTTCTATGAGACCAGCAATGCGATTGAAGCATTCGCGGAGGCCGCTCGCACGTACGGTCATCGTTTGGTCGAACATGCGGATGCCGCCTTACGCAATATCGGCAAGGATTCAGACGATTCGGCCGTCGGCGATTCCGTGGCGGAGACAGCGGGGGAGCCGATTGCCGGGCGGCTGCAGGCGGCCAACGACGAGATGGCGGAATACTTGCGTACGCATGCCACGAAACTGCTCAACGACGTGCTGTACACGTCCAGCAATCTTATGCGCAACGGTTTCGCGATGTCGGATCGCTGGAACTGAGCCCGTCGTACGGCGCATCGGCTCCGGTTCGGCCGACTCAGTTGAATCCGACGACGTGTTCCGCCACGAAATAGCCGTTGCGAATCACGAACCGACCGATTGAGCCGCGCAGATTCAGCGCGCGCGACATGGCCTTTTTGCGTACATCCGCATACATGGAAGGCGAGTAGGCTTTGATGTCCGCCCACATCTCCTTCTTTTTCGCATAGTTTTCCGGCTTGCGAGACAGGATCATGAACACGCTCGCCACGGAAGTCTCAATCGCCAGGAAATGAATCATGTAACGGTACAGGCCTTCCGGCACGGTCCCGCGTTCCGGGGTCGCCCGCACCATGTACTGGTTCACCAGGCGCAGCTGGTCCACGCGGCGAATCATCACGTCGGTCTGTACGCTTTGGCCGTCACGGCCGATGAAATAGTGGTAGAACGGCGTGTCCAGGTACTTGATCGTCTTCACCCACGGGAATGGCTGGTAAGCGTAGATGAAATCCACGTAGAAGGTGTGCTCGGGCAGCTGCATGCCGGATGCGCGCACCACCGCGGTGCGGAAGGTCAGCGCATGCATGAGAATGTATTCCGCCAATCCGAAATGGCCCAGATCGTTCCAGGTCAGTCGTTCGTCGGACTTCATGGCGCGACGGAAGTTCACCACGTGCTTCACGATCTTGCCGACCTTGTCGTATACGTAGTTGGTCACCAGCATGTCAATCGGATCGGTGCGCTCGGCCTCCTCGCGTAGTGTGGCCATTACGAGCTCAAGCGATTCGGCCCCCACACAATCGTCCGCGTCCACGACCTTCACGTACATGCCGCTCGCCGCCGCGATGCCGGTGTTCACCGCGCCGCCATGCCCCTTGTTGTCCTGATGGATCGCGCGCACCACGCCGGGATGCCGCTGTTCGAAGGACTTCGCCATGGCAAGCGTACCGTCGGACGAACCGTCGTCGATGATCAGCACTTCGATGTCATCGTTGCGTTTCGCGGCAATCAGCGACTCGACGCACCGCCCCAGATACGTTTCCATGTTGTACGCGGGCACCACGAAGGTGAGCGTCTTCTTCTCCTGCATATTCTTCCTTGGGTAAAGCCAAAGGCGTCGGTTACGGTAGCGGATCGTCCGATTGCCGCATAACGAAACTAACGTAGCACCTTGTGCGCTTTCGGGGTACCCGTTATGCACAATCGGTACCCCGAAAGTCGTAAACTGCACCTGAAATTCCCCCTAGGGATACCTTCGGTACATTCGTTGACGTTTGTTCGCTTAACGTCAATCCTTGCGACTGCGGTAGCCGTCAGTCCGCTTCCGTCTCTTCCGGCGAAGAAGTCGCCACCGGGGATGACTGGGGGAGGGGATTCTCGGATTTCGGCCCTTTTACGGCTTTTCTTTCTTCCCTCTCCATGCGTTTTTCCGCCTCCCGTTGCGCCTTGTCCCCTTCGAAACGCAGCTCCGGCTTGGCTTCCATGCGGCTCAGGCCGTACCAGGCGAGATTCACGATGTGCGCGGCCAGCTGCTCCTTGCTGAGCTTGCGCTGGTCGGCCCAATACTGGCAGGTGTATACGGTCATGCCGATGAGCATCTGCGCATAATATGGCACGCCCTTGGCGGGCAGATGCTGGCGTTTGAACGATTCGGTGAGCAGGTCTTCCACGCGAATGCTGATATCGCCGAGCAGTGAGCTGAACGATCCGGCCGGATCGGTTTTCGGCGAATCTCGGGTGAGCACGCGAAATCCTTTGGCGTTCTCCTCCACATAGGTGAGCAGGGCCAGTGCGGCACGTTCCACGATTTGACGAGGGTGCGCCTGTTGGTCGGACAGCGCGTTGACGAGTGTGTCGGTGAGTGCGCGCATCTCACGGTCCACCACTACGGCGTACAGGCCTTCCTTGCCGCCGAAATGTTCATAGACGATGGGCTTCGATACCTTCGCGGTCGCGGCAATCTCCTCTACGCTTACCGCTTCGAACCCCTTCGACGCGAACAGCGACCGACCGATTTCGATGAGCTGCTCACGTCTTTGAAATGACGTCATCCTGGATGTACTGGCCATGCTGTCCAGTTTTTCACGCCCCGTGGATGAGCTCCTCCGAGTGTCCGATTCTCCAGAATCGGACACATAAGGTACCCGCACACGCCCTTGCATGTCCGATTCTGGAGAATCGGACAACTGTGGGGAAGCGGAGCGTATCTGTTTGTCTGATTCTGGAGAATCGGACATGTAGGATGCCTGCATGTGCCTCCGAGTGTCCGATTCTGGAGAATCGGACAGGTGAGGATGGGGCGATGTGTCCGTTGCGGTTTTTAGGCTGGGATTATGGATACCAATGTGATTATCGCGATTGTCGCCATTGTTGTGATTGCAGCGCTGTTGCTGCTTGGTGGTTGGTGGTTCGGCAAGTCGCGCAAGAAAGCCGTAGACAAGTCCGTTGAGGATGCCAAGGCCAAGGCTGATAAGCGTCTTGCCCAAGAAGTCCAGAAAGCTGAGACGGCCCAAGAAGCCGAGGAAGTCCAGGAAGTAGCGGCCGAAGTCCCTCCGATCGCCTCGACGGAAGAGGCGAAGGCCGCGCCGGCAGTGGAAACCCCGGAGTCCACGGGCTCGCGCATTCAGCGTCTCAAGGCCAAGCTGGCCAAGTCAGGCAATCCTTTTGGCAAGGTATTGTTCAACATCCTCGCCAAGGACCATCTTTCCGAGTCCGATTGGGAGGATGTCGAAGACACCCTGCTACTTGCTGACGTCGGCGCCGAGGCCAGCGAACAGTTGGTTGAGGAACTGCGTAACGATGCCCGCATCAGCGGTCAGTCCGATCCGTCCGAAGTGCGCAAAGCCTTGAAAGACAAACTGCTCAAGCTGGTCGGCACCGATACGGATCGTCGTCTTAACGCCGACAAGGAAGGTGCGAACAAGCCGAGCGTCATCATCATGGTCGGCGTGAACGGCACCGGTAAGACCACCACTGCGGGCAAGCTGGCTCGTCTGTTCGTGGCCGACGGCAAGCAGGGGATGGAGCAGGTTCTTT
>OBUW01000603.1_pt1 | contig 16177 bp, 5 predicted proteins | sample 1475761 | NCBI WGS metagenome assembly OBUW01 (sample SAMEA2579908, study PRJEB22360) | human gut metagenome | biome: human gut; feature: human-associated habitat; material: faeces | place: Denmark | collected 2008/2010
TATAACCGACATTTTAGACTAAACATGAAGTGTGGGGTAAAGGAAACAAAAAAAAGCACAAGAAGAAAAGAGAGAGAAGTAAAACAGACAGACAAACAGAAAACAGAAAACTCTTGGATTTTCAAGATTCATATACAAAACAATGTTGAGAGTTGAGTTAAGTGAAGCTTTTTATTAGAGATGAATGAATGACCAATATACTAATACACTGGTAACGATTTTTTAATTTCTTGATGAGAGTATTCCTTCTTCTTGGGAGTCTTCCAGATTTATATACACTTTACGAACCACCCAACAAAAACTAAATAGTACTCAAAAATTTGAAGTTTCTTCACCCTTCTACTACAAGGACTTACTATGCCACTTTACGTATGTACCTGTTTTACCAATTATAATTTATTCAATTAATTCATCCCCTGGATCTATAAATATCGTAATATAATATACAATTCACATGACAAATGTAGATGGTTATTAACCAGATATCAATCTAGAATGATATAGTAACTAGGATATGACCGAACGGAGTTAATGAACAATCAAAAACTAATATTACAAGACAATCGAATATTTAGATTTCAATTATTATTTTCTTTCTTTTCCCATTCTTGAGATATTTGTCTGTATTATTCGGATTTGGGTCAACCCACCAACCCATCAACCCAACAGTCTTTTATTAATATTGTTATTCTTCCCAACTAAATCTTCTGTTTTTGAGAATATAGATATTAACTACAATTTGAAAGCAAATTAAATATACTCTTACGACAGGATATGAAGCCTTATTTTTTTTTCTTGGAAGTAAAAAAAAATAGTTTATTCTATTGTTAAACTATAAAGTGTTAGTTGTTAAGAGGCTGGCCCAGACTAGCCTATTAAAAGAAAGCGAGTATTACTAGGGGGCTACAAGGGTGTGGGGCAATAAATTACAAAGTAAAAGTGTAGATAGTTGGTGATTAATTAATATTTATATAGAATTTGCCCCTCCCCCAGATTATGGTCACAATTGCTTCGTCTTCTTCTTTTAATAATACAAGTTATTATTTCTTATTGTTAATAACATTTTCAATTAAATCACACCAGTATAATGAGTAATAGTAGATTCACATAAATTTAAATGATAAAGATATTGAACCCCAAAATCGTATATCAGAATTAAAGCCAGTATATATATGTATATATACTCATCGGATTTATAAGTTTTGACATTATAGGCCATATTTCCGATAATCAATGTGTGGCTTAACGCCTTACATGAAATTTTTTTTTTTTTTCGGATAAATTAGCCTTGTCATTTCTCATTTTTATCAAATGGGCAAAATGGGGGATGGAAGGAAAAATTTAAAATCACAAACTTTATGTATCCTCCAACCGATGGGATCAAACTAATTATAAATACTTTATTTTCAAATCCTGAAATATATATAAATATTCTACAAACCAACACGTGTATGGGAATAATTAGACCTGTCAAAAAAAAAATTAAATTTGCGTTCTGATTTATTTTGATAGTTGTTATCATTTCCTTTCTTTCAAGTTGAATTAATGATATAGTTATAATATGAACACATCTACAACAATAACACCAAATGAATCAAATCCCCAAGAATACGGTCCACAACCTATAGAACTCACAACTACTAACAGTAAAGATGATCAACACAACGTCAATAATAATGATAACTGTCTTAATGAAAATAATCATTCAATAATCACACGATCAATCACACGATCAACCACTACTATATCTCATCAATCGTCGTCATTACATTTATTAGATGATCCATCTAAATTCCCCGATGGTTGGAACAATAGAGCCATGATAACTTTGTTTGGTTCATTTTTAGGTATGATTGGATCATTAGGATATGTGAATTCAGGAGGTGTTATACAATCATATATATCAACCAACATTTTAATTAATGATTCTCAATCATCAATTGGATGGATTTTTCTGATTTATAATTTTTTTGCCTTTGGAGGGATTTTAATTCTGGGGATCATATTTGATAAATTTGGTTGTAAAATACCGATTTTTGTTGGAGTGATAATTATGTTTAGTGGATTATTAGCAACGAGTTTTTGTCATTCTTTATATCAATTTATATTGGCTTATAGTATGTTAGCTGGATTAGGCACCGCGTTTGTATTTGGACCATTTGTTGCTTGTTTAAGTCATTATTTTTTACATAAACGAGCATTAGTGATTGGGATTTCTTATACTGGTGGTGGATTAGGTGGAGTGATTTACCCCTTAATGTGTCGATCATTATTTTCGAAAATAGGTTATGGATGGACAATGAGAATTGGTGCATTTATAAGTTTATTTTGTTGTGGTATAGGTTGGTTATTAGTAAGTGATCGACATGAAGAGTTTTCACCAGATTTAGAAAAGAAGAAGAAGAAGAAGAAGATTAATCAAGAGATTACCACTACTTCAAGTAACAATAGTGTTATTGATCGAGTAGAAAATGAATTTATTAGTATAATTAAAGAAATTTTCCATTCTATTGATTTTAAAATTCTATATAAGAATTTACTATTTACTGTATTGGTATTTGGATTATTATTTAATGGGATTGTATTTTTAATTTCAATTGTTCAATTACCTTCTTATGCTATATCTCATGGGTTTTCTGAACAACAATCATATTTATTATTAGTAGTATTCAATTCATTTAGTATCCCAGGAAGAATTATTCCAAGTTATTTTGCTGATCAAGGGTTGGGTCGTTTCAATACTTTTTGTTTAATAAATTGTTTTTCATTAATTGCCTTTGTTGTTATTTGGTTACCATTTGGGAATCATTTAACCGCATTATTTATCTTTGCTGGATGTTTTGGATTTTCTAGTGGATCAGTCCTAAGTCTTACTGCTAGTCTTGTGGCTCTGATTGTGAAAACTTCTGATGTTGGTAAAGGATTAGGAACAGCTTTTTTCATACTTTCAATTGCCGATTTATTTGGAATTCCAATTGCTGGAGCAATTGCTAGTGGTAGTAAACAAAGTTATAACAATTTAGTTTATTTTTTAACTGCTTGTGCAGCAATTGGTGCTATAGTAAGTTTTATATCTCGATATCTTTATGGTGGGTTTAATCTTAATAGAGTTTAATACAATTCATGACGAAAACAACAACAATAAAAGTTAATAAATATAATCATGGTTTTTCCTAGGTTTCCATTTATAAAAAGTCTATTAGGGTGTCGTTGGATCTAGTAAATCCTTCCAATGTTACAGCATGCAATCTTGCTAATGGACCTCTCATCATTACTTTCCATAATGATCGTGATAAACAAATTTCAATGATATCACCAGGACTAAGAGAAGGAGGATCATTTGTTTCCAGAGATTTATTGGTCGTCGTAGTTTTGTCACTCTTATCCTCTTTGGAAACTTTTCTCTTTTTATTAACTTCTTTATTTGAACCGTCTTTGTTTTTTGCTTCCTGTTGTTTATCTTCTTCTTCTCCTTCCTTATCTTCTTCTTCTTCCTCTTCTTCGATACCTAATATATCATTTACCCAATTTGAATTCATTTCTTTTCCATTAATAAATGTTTTTGAATTAGTGAATCCAACGAAAAAAAGTAAACCTTTATCATCTTTAAGAACTTGACTAAAATAATCTTTAAATACTTGATGTAATTTATGACATGCTTTGTTTGTCACTTTTAACGTTGGCAATTTAGTTGATTTATTCAAAATCAATTTGATTTCTGATTGACAATCAAAATCTTTAGCATTCAATTCAAATATTAAATCTCTTGTCATTTCATCTTTAATATAAGGTCGATAATACGTCAATGGTAATTCAATATTGTAACTTGTTGACGGATTTTGTAAACCTTTACGAGATATATCATTTAAATTAATGACAATTTCATTACGAAACGTGATTTTGAATTTAATTAATCGTTGTTCCAATTCCAAAAAACGATAATATCTGGCCTCTTTAATTAATAATTGTCGATGTTCATCATTCATTATAACCAAATGATTACCTCGGAAAAATTCCAATAAATCAGCAAATAATTTACTTGAACGATTACTTACTGGAGGGAAAGTTTGTGGAGGTGGACGTAACATATTATTTCTTTCAATTATATTAATATTATCAATTAATAAACGATCAAAATTGATTGTGAAAAAATTAGGATTATTTCCTGGCATATTGATTAATGATTTAGGAATTCTGAATCGTTCATTACCAATTATAGCAAAATAATCATGTTTATTTAAATTTTTTTGTAAATTTTTTAATCCAAAATAAAAACAATCTAACCATAAATTCATAAATATATGATCATTTTCAATATGAATCAGATAACCTTGTAAATGATTATAAATTTTTTCAAATATTTGAGGATCACGATCGAAAAATAATACTTTTTCTTCATTTTCAGGTTGTTGGAAAAATTTTGTGAAATAAGATGGAGCATCAGATGATAATGAAAGTCCGCTTAATCGATATAATCTATAACCCACTTGAATTGAATATATTTTTTCATGGGGTAAGATTGGTGGAACTTCCGGATTATATTCCTCGGAGGATTGAACCATAAGTGCAGCTTCTCTTGATGAAGGAGGAGGAGGAGGTGGTGGTGGTGGTTGGGAATTTGGAGCTTTAGATTTAGATGTTGTTGTTTGTTTTGACATATACAGTAGTTGTTGGTTAGGTGTTGAATGTGTTGAGAGGGGAAAGTACCAAATGAAAATTCTTTTTTCCTCTTTTCTACCTAACTAAAAGGATAATTGACTTGTTTATATACTAATCAAGAAAATGCCTTGACTAATGACGATGATGATGGTACTGTTGATATGGATGACGATAACGTTGTTTGAAATATTAATGTAAGATATTTCTTTTTTTAGTTTATGTACGGTTGTTGTTGTTGTTATTTTTTAAGTGTTGTTGCTTGGTTATGAAGATCTTTTTGTTGTTGTTGATGTGGTTGTTTGCCCAGCCGGCCCCTCACAGTAACAAAATTGCGATTACTAACGTCGATGTAATAAGAAAGAAAGAAAGAACAAACAAACAAACCAAAAAAATAAATGTGGCCGGCCCGACTAAAAAATGGCTCACACAACTAACAAGAATTACTACTAATAGTTGTGACTAAAGTAAAACTAATACTAACAAAATAGATAATTTTTTGGTTTCAAGATTCTTTACTAATGTTTACTAATAAAAAGAATTTTCTATTTAGTGACTCAAAAATTCAATTTTGACACCGTCACAAGTAGTTATTTTCAACATTTAACATGACGAGAGCGGTCAGTAATAAAATGATGTTGCAACATTCTAGACCCTCGAAAAGAGGTCATGAATAGAACTCAATGGATAAACTTTTGATAGTCCACGGTTATTTTTGTTTAATTTTAAAATGATCAGGGTTATGCAACCTTTAGGTGGCAATTATTATTAGATTATATATCTCATAAATAAGAATGGCTACTCGGGACTTTTTGAATTAGAAATACCACTCACTCACTCACTCCTCCTCCCAAATAGGAATGACTTAAGACAAGAACGATTACTAATGAAATTATTTATCCTTATTGCATATCTCCTGAGAATTGTTGTATCGGCAATCAAAGTAAATTAAGTTCTAGAAGGATCGTGATGAGAGTTTAAATGACTGTTGAAAGAATTAAAATTGATGCAAAACGGAAAAACGAAAAAGAAAAGAAAAAAAAAAAAGAATGCACCGGAAATGCAAGAAAAAAAAAACTTTCGGAAATGCCAACAAATAGGAACAAAACCACCCAATTTACTAACATCAGTATAATATAATCTTACAGTACAATTCATTAAGCATGACTAGACTCAACTGTTGTGACACTTTCGGCTTTTTAAAATAAATCTAGACTAAAAAACAACCGTATCATGGTTAGGTTTTGGGAAAAAGATTAAGGGGAACATTAATAAGCTTACCGATGTCTGGCTGACCTTCAATATCCATGCAACAATATTCCAAGAAATCGATGACTCCAAAGATCATTCACAATTAAACAAAATACAGTTAGTCAATTTCTTTCTAATCTATATTATTCTTCTTCTCCATGAAAGCCACCCTTTTCTTGGTTTCTCTTCTACCTTTCTCGTCGAAGCCGTTAGAGCTTTAAAATCACAATACTATTTTTATTAAGTGGTGCGGCATTCACCCAAAAAACCTCCTTGCTTAGTTTGGCTTGGGTTTTGATTTGGTTCAACTCTTCTTCTTCTTCTTCTTCTTCTTCTCTTTAACCCCCCCCCTCCCCAGGATAGTCGTGCACTGTTATCAAAAAACGTCTTTTTTTTAACTTCAATTTTCTGTCAATTGTAGTTTAAATGAAAAAGGAGGGGGCTGTTATTAGAAGTTTCATCAACCAACACTATTACCACTACTATATTCATATCATTATTTATAACTATTCATATAATTCTATAAATTAATTAAAAATAACATATATGGCAAGGAGAAAAGGTCGTACATTTGAAGGATGTTGGACATGTAGATCAAGAAAAGTCAAATGTGATTTAACCAAACCTCAATGTAATCGATGTTTAAAATCAAATCGAATATGTCAAGGTTATGAAATTAGATTAGGATGGTGTCAACCAATGATATATGATCATAATGATACTACCAATAATGATACTTTTAAATTTTTAAATAATGAAGAATTTGAAAAAGATTTAGATAATTTTCAACGACGAAATGTTGAATTAGTGAAATATCCTAAACATATGGAATATGAAACTTATGAACAATTAAATTATATTTTGAATCAATTTGATAATCTAGAAATGATGAACCATGATAATATGAGTAAGAATGAAGATAAAGATAGTGAAAATGAAAAGGAATTTACTATTGGACCATTTAAATGTATCAAATGGAAGAATATAAATACAATGAATTTCAAAAAAACTTCTAATAAAATTATGAAAACCCCACAGAAATCCCAACCTTTAATTAAACCCCAGAATGAAAGTGTTACCCTGAATAAATCTAGGATAAAAACAAAGACAAAACATTCAACTAACACAATTAATGATACCAAAATATCTAACCTTAAGAGTAATAAAATAACTAATGGTAATATTAATGTTTATTCAGATTTATTAAATTTTGCCAAATTAACTATTGTTGGTATAAAAGGTCCTAAATATAATATAACTGATCAAACCATTTATCATATATTTGAACCAGAATTTTTCCCTAATGTTGATTCTGATGATGATTGGTTAATTGATATTAATGAATATCTTGATCAATTGTTCCAACAACAACAGAAAAACCTACCAAATTTATCTAATGGTTATGATGGTTGCAGCGGCGGATTGATAATAACTCCATTATTACAAAAATTATTAAATAATTTTATTAATCAAAGTAATGAAATTTTGAATTTTAATCGAATGGGATTTCAATTTAATTATATTGATATTTTTATAATACCATTTATACAACGAATTTTTGGAGAATTGATTTGTTGGGATTTCAATGATATTAAATCTACTCAATTAAATAAATCTTTATTAATATCACAACATGGGTCAACTGATGATAACCCCAATGATTCAGAAGAAGAAGAAGAACAAGAAGAACAAGATGATGATGATGATGAGATAGGGGATAAGAATATTATTAATATCGATGTTATTTTCCGAAATATTAAATTAATTATTGTTTATTTAGTTCTATCATTATCTTCATTTCAATTATCAACACCAATAAATAATCGATTTAATTTGGATGATTATTTATTATTAAGTATTCATTTACGGAAATTAGCTATGAAAATGTTGAATTATCATCTTGATGAATCCGATACAATAATAGAACAACTTGAACAAGAACAAGAAAAGGAAGAACAACTGCAAAATACACGTTGGAGAAGGAATTGTAATTTAGTGAATGATTATTCTTGTTATATATTATTAGCATTAATATTACAAATTGAAATTGATACATATTTATCAATATTTGAAAATTATGAATTGATTTATGCCATTGGTGATTTTATAATTGAAAAAACTAATCCTAAATCAAAAAGCAGTAGTACTACCACCAGCAACACCACCACCCCCAAAAAGAAGAAGAAATTGAGTCCATTATTGAAATTATTAATTAATATATTTAAAATTAAATATATTTTTTATGAAAGTACTCATTCGATAAATTTATTTAATTATCAAATAAATCAACAAGATGAAGAAATCAATTATCGAGATTTGAATGAAAATTATGATTTAATAAGTACTTCAAGTTTAAGTGATAATGAAAATGAGGAGGAGGAAGAAGAAGAAGAAGAAGAAGAAGAAGAAGAAGAAGAAGAAGAAGATAAACGACAGATTAAACCGACAATAAAGAATCTAATTATATCTAATGATTCAATAACTACATCATATGAACCAATGTCATATACTATTAGTTTTAATAAAGATAATTCCAATAGTTTGAACAATGCAAAAACCAAGAAACAACAACAAAAAACCGACAAGACTATTAAAACTGGAAAAGAAAACACCACCATCACTACCACTACTACTGTTGTTGGTGGTGGTAGTGGTGGCGGTAAAAAATTTATACCGGATGATAATTTCACTAATGAATTGGATATTAATTATATTTATTTAATGTATGGCATACCTAAATCATTAATTGATTTATTTTATGAAATTATTCATTTAACTAATCATAAAAACATTTTCCATCGTCGTAAAGTATTCCCAAGAAATTTCCCGAAAATTTGTGCTGAATTTGAAGATAGATTAATTAATTGGTCAATTGATAATGATCTGAATTGGCAATTAATATATACTCCCATCACCATCACCACCACCACTAATAATGATGGGTCATTTTTGGAATTATTACGATTGAATATTATATCATTTCATCAAAGTTTAATAATTTATTATAATCAATTATTGAAAAAAAATTGTAAATTAAAAGATTATCAAGATTTAATAGAAGATAATTTAAACAATTTTCAAAAACTATTATCTCATCATAAACAACAACTGAAGCAGAAGCAGAAGCAGAAGCAGAAACTTTTCTTTAAACCTTTGATATGGATATTATTTATAATTGGATCAAGTACAATTAATCCATCAATTCAAAATCAAATTAAATCAATTTGGCAATCAATTGAAAATGATTATAAATTTGGTGTAGCTAATTATTGGCGATGTAAACAAATATTATATGAAATTTGGAATCAACGAGAAATTAATAATGATAATAATAATAATAATCATAACAATAATAAATCTATAATAGGTAATTTAGGAAATCAAACCAATAACAAGAATGATACTGAGGGTGATGAAAATTTAGGGTTTATGAATATGATTAGAGAATATGGAATTGTGTTAAATTTAGGATAATAATAATAATAATAATAACAAACAAACAAACAAACAAACGAATTATTTATTTATTTACTTATTTATTTTTATATACGGGAAATGAAACACGTAAATTACAGTGTATATTATTATATATAATGAAAGAAATAGAGTAAAGTAATTCTAAGTATCTTACTACTGTTGTGGAAAATATAGCCCTGATGAACTCTAGTTGTGTTTCATCTCCCAATAATCATCACCACAACCAACCAACCAACGAATTTCAAAATGAATAATCTTAAAATGGAATTGGAATCTTGAACTTTTTTTTTTTCATCAGTAAACGCTTATGTATCAATTTATGAGACAATGTTTTTCCGAGACAAAATTCAAGTTGAGTGTGTGGAGAGGGAGGGAGAGATGTTAGAAACAATCACACCACCACCCCCCTGCTGTTTCTCCCCTTCCCATCTAACCATCTAGTCGGCAAATTATCCATTTCGGAATAATTCAACGTTAAAAGCACATAAAAGTATCAAAAACGCCTCTAGATCAAACATATGGCGGCATATATATATATATATATATTATTTTGATTTGCCGCGAGCAGTAGAAGTTATAATTGAAGGTAACCAAATTTTTCCTGCTGCATTTCCCACCACTCCCCAAAATAAAGAAAAACTCACACAATAATTTAATTCAATTGCCTTTCCCTTTTTTTTGGAGGGTGTGAAAAAAAGTGGGGGATATTTTTTTTTTTCCCAATGGGGGGCACTGGCGTCGTTGTTGGTGGAGGAACATTCTTCCCTAATTTATCCGAAATGTGGAGTTGGAGTTGGAATCTTCAAGTTTTAATCACTTTCTCTTGTGGAACGAATGAAACAAATAGCTAATTTGATAGTTATAAATGTTGTTGTAGTACATCTAAGTAACTAACGATATCAATATATTAATTTCAATCTAAACTATTGACAAATTTTGATGCATTGTATAATAATAAATAAATCCTCCTACATATAATATAAAATCTCAAGCAACGTGTACTTTTGGACAAAAAAAAAAAAAAATTTACGAATTCTCGGAATAAATCAGGTCATGCTTAAAGTTACCACTTTTATTGATTGAATCTTTGCTTTGCCTTGGTAGACAAATCTCATATCTTTAACAAATTAATTATCTCAAGTGCTCGTAACCAGATAACTCAGCAGCAACAGCAGCAGCAGCAGCAGCCACTACAAATGCACCGCCACCACCTCCCCTATCTTTCCATTATTGTTACTGCTATTTAGCTGAGAATTTGAACAATAAAATTCCTATATAGGTAGGTAAAAGAAACTAAAACAGTTGTTGTTGTTGTTGTTGCTTACAAACACACAGCTAAGCCATTTATCAAATTATACCGAACACTAGGTAGCAAGGATTTCCACTTTCTAATATCTTTGTTCTCAGACATCCATGTTATCCTTCTCTTATTGTCAATTTCTACAAGATAAAGTCATTCGGATAATATAAATTAAAGGAAATATCTAAACACACATTTTAGTTTTACTTCTTTACTACCATACAACATTGTATTCTTGAATTTTAAACAACCCCGGAGAAAAAAAAACAAACTAATTAAACAATGTAGATAATCAGCAATTCAAAGTCATTCTTACGCCTTTTTTTATTCATTTTAATGGCCAGTTTTTTTTTAAATTATTTATTTTCATATATTTTAATAGAAGAGAGAGAATATTTTTTTGAAAAGTGGATTTATGCAAGTAAATGTATTATCATGTAAGTATCTGCGTGACACATAATAAAAAAAGGGAACCCAAATTGAGTTATTTGTGTTAACTAAGTCGATTGATGCGAGGATAAATTATGCTTTCATCCACTCACCACCTCATCACTCACCCAGAGAACCCACCCACTCGACTGTCACAGATAACAACATAGATACCAGTTTATTGCTCTTATTGCAAGCAAACCTGAAATTTGAAATTGTGACTAAAAACAATAGGAATAGGAATACAGAAGCAAAAAAAAAAAAAAAAAATTGCAAAACAAAGGAACAATAAAATTAAAAATCGTTATCAATCAAACAAAGAGACAAGACAAAATTTAAATAACAATAAAATCAGGTGAAAATAGTAGCAACTACTACTAATACAACAACAGACGGAGACGGAAATATAACTATAGTTAGTTAGTTATTATAAGTGAGAGAAATATTAACAGACGGAGATACTATCATCCCCCAGTGTAAATCGTATTTCTCTTTTGGTTTTGGCTCCAAAATAAACGTGATTATTAAAAATCTATACGGTACACCACGGAAACAGTGTTTAACATTGCTGGTATAAATTGAATTTTATTTAGTTGTTCTTGTTGTCATTCATCCCGCCTCTTGCTAAATTCAGGTTATACTTACCAAAACGGAAGATAAATTACGAGAAATGAGAAATGAGAAATTCAAACATTTTTTTTGGACTCTAAATAGTAACAACAACAGTTAATAAGAAGAAGGAAAAACTGTCTCTCTATTGAAATGCGCAATTATTCATTCATAACTCTTTCTTTCTTTCTACATTTTTTTACTCAATTTAACTTAAACCTAACAACCATTTTGATATTTGCAGATTTTTCTTGGTATTATTTTTGTATCCTTCAATCAATCAATGAAAATGTTAAACGAAAAACTAAACTAATAAATACTTTTATTTCTTCTTTAATCTATTAATGTGTCAATATATAGCTGAATAAGTACTTTAATTGCTAAGAAAATTTTATTGTTGAGCAACTTTCTCTATTTTAGTTTAGTTGTTTAATGTGAAATGAAATGAAATTGAAGGGATATTTATATATTTGTCTGGTGTGTGAAATTTGGAATTATGTTTTTCCATTGGGATTTGTTTTTGTACCTCCCCGCTGCCACCACCATCTTCTTCCTCTTCTTCTTCTTCTTCTCCTCCTCCTTCCCTCCGGTCTCAAATTTCCTTCCCCAAAACCAAAAAAAATAAAATCTTCGCACCCCCCCCCTTCTACCTCCACCTCCTCCATACTATTTATTTTTTGAGTTATGTTTAAATAGTATGGGGATTGGCGCACGACGGGTGATATTTAGTGTCACTGGTTAGGTTGGGTAGTAATACTTAGTACTTAGTACTTAGTACTTAGTATTCTAAGTTATTTGCTGGTGGGAGGAGGGACGTGTAATTACGGAGAAATTTTTTTTTTCTTCTTTTTCTTCTTCTGTGGTTTTGAATTTTCCCTTTTTCATTTTCTAACTTCTAACTTCTTACTTCTTACTGCTACTACTACTACTACACAAATATATAATTAATTTATTTATTTATTAAAAAATCAACCAATTGTCTTTTCTTTTACATTTAGTTCTTCCTTTCTTTCTTTCTTTTTAACTTAATTTCTTCCACTCAGTTAGGTTGTTTTATTTATATTACCATTTAAGAAGTTATTATTATTAATATTCATCTATTCTTCCAATTAAGTTTAGGGCCCCATTAGAATTTGTTTTATATTTTTATTTTTCTTTTCTAATTATCTTTCCTTTCCTTTCCGACCCCACACACACACTACTAACTACTAACTACAGAATTCTAAAGACAACTTCACCCTTTTTTTTTTTTTTTTCCTACTCTTATGACAACAACAATAGCCAATCAAATACCATCAATTAATACCATGCTAAGTAATGTCAATAACAACAACACCTCATCAGCAAATAGTTCACAATCAACTTTAATAAATCAAGAACAACAACAGGCACAACAACAGGCACAACAACAAGCACAACAACTGCAGCATCATCGGCAGCATCAATCAAGGAGTGGTGGAACTACAACCAACAACAACTATTCATCTTCATCTGATCCACCTCGTAAAAGATCCAAAGTATCTCGTGCTTGTGATCCATGTCGAAAGAAAAAGATTAAATGTAATGCTGAATATTCAGAATTGGAAAAAAAAGTGACCAAAATATGTACTAGTTGTGCTAAAAATAAAGAAATTTGTACATTTGATAGAACTCCTTTAAAACGAGGTCCTTCAAAAGGTTATATTCGAGATTTAGAAGAAAAAGCTGGTGATAGAATATCCTCGTTATCTTCTAAATCAAATCAAGCATCAACCAAAGCTAATATATCATTTCCACCTTCTCACCAATATCCACCACCACCACAACAACAACAAAAACAACAATCACCTTCAATTGCAATTATACCGCCAAACCCTTATCCTCCTTCAAATATTCAACAATTACCTTTCCCACAAAATTCAACTACTCATCGAGTAACAGGGTCAATATCAAATACCCCTAATAATAATAATAACAATAACATTAACAACGGAAACTCACCTACAATTAAGTTACCACCAATAGTGAATTACCCTTCGAAAAGTTTACCTTCACCCCTGTTATCAAAATTTAATTCATCAATATCATCATCACAAACATCTAATCCATCGAGTCCTAAATCTCAATTGTCTAATATACCCGGGTTATTAAACAATGATAGCAATACCAATAATAATGTTGGCGGTGGTGGTTCAGAACAAACTAATAGTCCACCAATTCAAGGTCCATTTTGGAAAGTACCTTATGAAATGCCTCAATCTTCATTATCAAGACGTTCATCTATTGGTAGTATAACCAGTACTAATGGTGGTCAACCAAATATTTTGAGACGACCATCAGTTGAATCTATATCATCAGTTTCAACTAATGGATCAAGATTACCTTCCATTAGACCATCAATATCAAATGATTATACCAGTGATGCTGAATCAGAAGATTTTTATTCCGTACAATCATTTCGACCTCGAAGTTTATCAAGAAATTCACAATCTTTATCACCAAGAAATTCAATTAGTTCAATGTCTAGTTTGAATGGTAGAATCAATAGATCGTTAGCTTTCAATTCTTCAAGTGTTACATCACCAATAATGATAGGATCACCATCACAACAAGCACAGGTGCAGCAGCAACAACTGCAACTGCAACTACAACTACAACAACCACCACCACCTCCACCATCTTCAAATATGACAAATTTTATGCCTCCACAAGTTCCAATTTTTGCTCCGTTTGCAACAACAAATCATATTCCATTAAATCCATTAGATTTAAATTTAAAATTATATTATGAAAGATTTCATACGATTTTCCCTATTTTACCATATGATTCAAGAATAATTTATAATATTTTAAATGATAAATCTCAACCACCTTGGGATTGGTTAATTGAAGTATTTAATCATAGTCTTAATAATTTAATTAATTTTCAACAAGTTGAATTACAATCATCAATTGGAATATTTATAAGATTAATTCAATCATATCCATTTCCCAATGAAACTACCACCACTACAATTACTGATAATTCATTGATTTTATTTTTTAGTAGTTTGATAATATTAAGTTATACAAATTTAATTAATGGTGATCAATATAACGCGGGGATTAGTTTCACATCATCAGTATTTAATGATTATAAAATTTGTGAAAGATTTATTGATCAAATAACTAATAATAAAAAAGATAATGATATTAATGTTAATGTTGATGTTGATGTTGATGTTGATAATATTGTAAATTATTTCACAAAATTATATTATTGTTTGAATTTAATTGATAATTTGAATAGTTTAACTTTGGGAACTAATAAAAATTTACATCTGCAAAGAATTATTAAATTTTTAAATCATCATAAAAAGAAATTTCTTCAAATTAATAACAATAACAATAACAATAATAATAATAATAATTCAATTCTTAATGATTGTGAAATTTTTGATCAATTAGTTGAAATGAGAGATAAATTTATAACTATAGATAATACTAATTACCAAGGCGATGATGATGTTAATGAAATTATTAATATTGATTTAATAAATTTCAATGGATCAAAATCTTCAATTCATAATAATAATAATAGTAATAGTAATAATAATGATGATCAATTTTTGAAATATTTCCATCAATTAATTATCGATAAATATAAAATATTCAAAATCATCCTCCAATTTACTAAAACCAATACAAGTACATCATCATCAACAACAACAACGATTAATGGGACGACCATATCTAATATATCTAACAATGGTAATAATAATTCAATTGAAATTAATTCATTCAATCAAGAATTATTTAATTTAATTAAATCATCAAATGATAATATATTAAATTTTGCCAATTATATAAGCACCACCAACAACAACAACAACAACAATAACAACAATAACAATACTTCCCCTAAAACTTCCAATTCAAATTCAAATTTTTCATATTTAATAATCAATAATAATCCAATTTTAAATTTATCAATTTGTCAATTATTTAAATCTATAAAATTACATAAATTAATCATTGATAAATTACCCCCTCCAACAACTACAACAACAACAACAATATCTAATGATCTTGATATTGATATTGATAGATTGAATAATCAATTATCTATATCATTTAATTTATTGAATTTAAATTTACAAAATTTAAAAATTGGTAATATGATTAATCAAATTTTACAAAATAAATTTAATCAATTATATAAATTTCAATTCAATAAAAGCACCGACAACAATGATATTGTTGATGTTGATGTTGATGTTGATGATATAGATATGGATATGGATATTTATAAATTGAATCAATGGTATGATGAATTGAATCATGTTATTGTACCTTTTATAATTCAAGATTTTAAAGACGGTTGGATATGAAAAAAGAAAAGTTAGCATACGAAAAAGTTTTATTTATATTCTCCCCATCCCCCCCCCCCATGTATGTATGTATGAATGTATATATTTTGTATTACTACTAATAATA
>OBUW01000606.1_pt1 | contig 16108 bp, 5 predicted proteins | sample 1475761 | NCBI WGS metagenome assembly OBUW01 (sample SAMEA2579908, study PRJEB22360) | human gut metagenome | biome: human gut; feature: human-associated habitat; material: faeces | place: Denmark | collected 2008/2010
AATACCCACCACCCACTAATTATTGAAACATTATTCGGAAATTTCATTACTATTATTAAGTAAATCCTCATCATCATATTCAATCTTCTCTTCTTATAATCATATTATTACTATTATTTGTTATTGCTATTTTCAAATTTTAATCTTGATTAAGATTTTATTCTGTTTCAAAAGAGGTAACTAAAACTAAAAAAAATGAAAAAAAAAAACACGACCATAGAGCCGCCAAAATAAAAAAAGAAACAATTTTTTTTAAACTTTTTTTTAATTTTAGATTATCTTTTTTTATTTTTTTTTTTTTTCGGGTCATTTCTTAAATAGGCAATGAAATTTCCTAATTCAATCAATCCAGTATTTTAACCCTTACCAATAGTAGTAGTAGTAGAGTTAAGTGGAATTGTGTTCCTCATACTAATTGATAGTTTGAAGAAGTAGAAGACCAATTATTCGTAGTTCAATTCAAGTCCCCATATCAAACAAAAAAAAACTCACGTACACTTCAATTGGTATTTCGATTTGATAAAGTAATATAATCAATAATATAAAAGTTTAATTCTACTATTAAGAAAAGTAAGTCTTGAATTCACCTCTATTGAATGAATCTCATTTCATAACAATCAGATATATTCAATATAATAAGTATGCATGTACATAACAATCATCTACTCAAATAATAAGAGCTTGTGACTTTTATAAAGTTTAGTATTTGGTATTTGTTGTTTGTTTCAAATTTTTAAAAGCTTACCAATCTTTCTACAACAACAGCAACTCTATATTAACATTTAAGCTTTAACCTTTCATTTGTTCAATTGTTTGTAATATTACACTTCTTAGACTTAGATAGTTTATGCACATGTAAGATGATAAGTAAATCAAAAAGAAACTGAGATAAACTTGATGCACCTACGCACCCGACTCATTCCAAAATATTTCTTTCTCTCTCGCCTAGCCGCACGCACCAAAGCCAAAAAAAAATAAAATAATTTGGACCCAAAAAAAATTATCGCCACCACGGCCCATCACGCCTCAAATACAATTTTTTTTTTTTACAAAAATCATCATCACCAAAGGGTGTACTTCTATATTATACTAAACCAAACCAAACAATACCCTTATAACTCTCCCCCCCCCTTGTTAATAATCAAAGCCGTTTAATCGATTTTCCTGTTGTTTTTTTTCTTGACTTTCAGGAGAAACAAAGATGTATAAGGAACAGAATATAGAGTAATTAGGAAGAGTCATATAGGTACAAAACACTGTTAAAGGTACAACAATCAAAGATATAGAGAATCTTAATGAATTGATTATACAACTCTCTGGAAAAGAAATAAACTCAAGTTAGAAAAAGTAGTAATATAAAAATATATATTTATTTTATTTGAAAGTCAATTCTTTGTATATGTATATATACCCTTTATATAATTCAGTAGCCTTGAATATACAAAATGGGAATTGGAAACATAACAAAATAAAACCAAAAGATATATAGAATTTATACACTACAAGTGTTTTTTTTTGAAAATTTTTTTTGTGATTGTTTGATAGATAAATTATAATTTATTAAAAATGTAAGTTCTTGTTGTTAAAAAAAAATATTAATCTGAAGAAATGAAATAAAACAAAACCCCAAATCTTTAGTTGATTAAACGATTGAAAAAAAGTTGAGGACAACTCTCTTACATGAAAGCACCCAAAGCCAACAAACCGGCAGCAACGGCTGGGACGGCGTTAGCGGCAGCAGCACCTTCAGCAGTAGAAACTGGTGGGGTGGTGGTGGAGTTAGAAGTAGAAGCAACTGGAGCTTTGGTGGTTGGCAATGGGCAGTAGGTGGTGTAAGTGGTTTCAACTTCAGTGACAGTGGTGACACCAGTAGTGACTTCAGTTTCGTGACATTTGTTTTCTTCACAAGAAGTGATGGTAACAACGGTGGTAGCAATGTCAGTGACAGTGGAGTTAGCGTAAGTGGCTAAAGCGGAACCAGCAACAGCGGATAAGATGATAGCGGATGAGAATTGCATTTTTAATAAAGTAATTGTTATGATATATAAAGCGAATGTATAAAAGTTGGTGAAGAAAAGAAAAAGAAAAAGAAAAGAAGGAAGAAATAAAAAAAAATTTGACAGGAAAAACAGAGGGGGGGAGAGTCAAATATATATAAGAAAAAAAAAAGAAGATAGGAACAGGCCACTCAATCAAACAATTCCAATCCAAAAAAGTGAAAAAGAGAGACGAGAAGAGAAAACAGAGAAACCAGAAAGAAAGAGAAAGAAAGAAAGAAAGAAAAAAAATTTTCTTATTAAACTTAAACTAAAAATCGTTATTGTGTTTTGTTTTGATTTATTTTGTTTAGTTCTTATTGTTTTATTACAATAAGAGAGACAGAGTGAGTGTGAGAGTGAGTGAGAGACACAGAGAGAGAGAGATAAAAAAAAATTTTCTCACTGTAATAGTTAAATAAATTAACTGTAACAGCAATTATCTCACTCTTCAATTACACAAAACCACACGACACATTAAAACAAAATTTTTTTTTTTTGGTGTTTTTTCTTTTTCTCTCATTCTAACAATTAAGTAAGTAACTGATTAATTAATTAATTAAAACTAATTGTTCTTTTAAAATGTATGTACGTATTATGCTTGCTTAGAAGAAAAACAACTCTTACTATTAATAACTTTACTAGTAATAATCTGTATTAATTCCACTCAATACAATGGAATATCTTTTGTGAATTTCTTTTTTTTTCTCAATTTTCAATTTTCAATTCTCTTTATACATATTTATCCACATACACGACCTAGTTATTTTGCATACAATTTTATCTTTCGTGTACTGGTGAGTATTCCTGCACATTGTGTATACCTGAATTGGTACAGATCCGCCCCTAAAACACTTATAATCTTTCCCTTTTAGTAAAAGTATTTCTCTCTTACTGTTGCCATCCGCTTATCTTTGTCTTTCTTGGCCGCCCCAATCACTTACTATTACTATTACTACTACTACTACTGTAGACGAAATTTTAACCAATAAATTGCATTGTAATTCTTAAACTTATTTACTGTTTCCAGTAATATGTTGTCGTCCTTCCTCCCTCCCTCTTTACTCCTTTGCTCCTATTAATAGCAATATCTATTATTAGGAACATAATATTCCTTACATTCTTTCTCTCTTTTGCACGTTCTTTACTATCACACTATATTCTCTATTATTTAGTATAGTTGATAATACAACATTCTAATTAATAACTTCCGTGGCCACCACAAATGGGAAATAAAAAAAATTTTTAAATTAGTTTTTTGGTTCCATTGATAATCTAATGGTGTATATGCTACGACAATAATGGTTATGTGTGGTGTAATATTATTATTAGATTTTTTTTTTTGTTTATGTTTACGTATAGTAAGTGAGAATGAGAAAATTTTTTTTTTTCGTGTCTCTGTTACTCATTCTTTTCTTTCTTTGAGTATTGCGTGTTTTTTTTGTCAATAATTTATTTGTTTTTGATCATACCAGAACCGAAACGAATTTACTCATTCTTTACGTTACGTTAAATTACTCTTTTTGTGTGACCAGTAGTAGTTGTTGCTGTTTGGTGTTTGGTAATGAATACGAAATGTAGTTTACCTGCGTTAAATTGTCGACATATCTCCTATTTCTTAAAATCAGGTTTTTTTTTTTTTTTCAATTCGTGTTCCATTGTTCAGAAAAGAGATTTTATTAAGAATGTCCACCGATACGCCTAGGGTTGGTGCCTTATACATATGCAATACATCACCTTATAATTAATTAACTAACTCATGGAAGTAATAGCAACAGAAACCAAAATCTAAATCAGTTTCATAAAACAATTTAATTTCTTTTTTTTTTTCAAATCTTGTCGCCAACCAATATGCTTACCTACCTACTATCAATAGAATCATTTACACTATTTACTTTCTGATAGTGTCAAAAATGAGGATGTTAAGAAATCTATTATTAGTTACAATAGTTCTACTAGTAAACATTGATCGAGAACAAGTAGAGTCAAAGGTAGTATTGGTGGTAGCACGAGATACACACTTTACTTTACTTCTTTATTGTATTGACAACCTAAGTTAAAAATAGTCAGTAGCTAAACTGATATCTGTGTTGGTTTGTTGAGGAATAGCAAGAATATTAACACCACCTCCACCACTACACAGATAGATAATAATTACATTTTAATATCTGGGGGGTAAATTGGGGGCTTAACAGTATTTCTTTTTTGGGGTCCTATTGCTTGCTTGCTTGCTTCCTCGCCCCGTATTATAATTTATTTAATGGCTGGAAAATTATTATTTTGTTATCTTTCTTATCTCTTATCTCTGTATTTTTTTTTTTTCATTTCACAGCAATCATCATTTTATAACTGAGCTGGACCAATAGAATCTTCATTGGTTTGACTTTCCTTATCCTCCAAATGGCTCAATTTTTTTTTTTTGGAAATAATCAAGTATTTTATGATTATTGCATGTGGTGGCGGTGATGAATAAATGAATGGGTGGTGGGGGCAGACCAAATTTAGATTTAGATTTTTTTTTTGTCACACATTTTTAACAATTCAAAATAACAAAAACTAACATTGGTGAGACACGACAATTATTGTTAACTGACTCATTTTTAATAGAATACTATTAGAGATCAATCAATGGAAGTATATGTGTATGTGTGTGTGTGCATGCTTGTGTGTATATATCTAAATTGCATTGTTCTAGTATTAGAATTGGTTTTGTTGTGTCATTTTTCTATTTGATTTTGTCATCCTCTTAAGAAAAAAATTTTTTTTTTTTTTTTGAAAGGGTACAAAAACTCGTATTATTCAAGTTCAACGAATATGACATTAAAAGCCCATAAAAGTGAATTATATTTTTCATGCCTCGTGTATTCCACAAATTAATTTATTCTCATACTAAATAAGTGTAGCAGTGGTAGTGGTGGTAATAATCTTTATTCAGGCGTTTTCTTTTTCGTTACTAAATTTTTTTGTAATAATAATATTGGGTGCAATTATTTTTTGAAAATAAAATAACAAAATGAAATACAGTGGTACCTATAGGCTAGAGAAACATTTAAAAAAGGGTATTCAGTGTGTGTTTTGATTTTACAATAATATGTAACACACTTACACCCACTCACACTCTCCATCAGAAAAAGATCTTGCTTGTACATATTTTAAGGTTGTTTATTTTTTTTACGTGAATGGATCGATCGATCGATACATACATAAAATCAAATCAAATTTTAAAAAAGTTAATACCCAATATTGTAGTAACAATAACAATAATCAATTGTTCAGTTTCTTTCTTTTTTTTTTCTGACGTAGCGACCGATGACGAAGAAAGGAAAACTCTCTTGCTTCCTTTAGACTGCTTTCGTCTACAATTCTTTTTCAATTTTGTTCTCTTCGTATAGTTTTTATACAATAGCAATAACAGTCCCAATAGAGTTGATGGTAGTGTTTATACACTCAGAAGTTTGAAATCTACCTTTTCCTAGATAAATATAATCTGAATATCCTCAACATTCACCATATATACGAAAATCAATATGTGTTAAATATATCAACAATATGGTTGTCATTTTCAGTCTCTGGATTGTATCAAACTCCAAATCCAGTGGTAAACAAACCTAACATATAGTGATGAAAACAAGACAAGTCCATTATTATTATCAGATGTTTCTCAGTATATCCACCTTCTATTTTCAGGTTATTTCTTTAATGAAATTTCTCCACCTTTTCAATAGAATCGATTGCCAGTCAGATCAAAAAAAAAACAGGAAATTCAAAACATCTTCCCACTAAAAATTTAGCGGTTTCTGATATTTTCAAACCAATGAACGAAAATGACGAATGGAGGCTGTTCGGTCCGATCAGTGAAATCTCTTATTCATTGACTAAAATGCATGGTTTCTTTTTGGGCTCATAAGTGAAATAGTAATCATTACCCACTAGCAAAACTAAAAAATTCATAACATTTTAATAAATTATAAATATAAACTTTGTTGTTTTGATTTGAGCCAGAAGAGCCATTCAAAAAATATTACTAGATTTAATTTAATTAATTCCAAAGTTCTGGAGTCCCATACTAGTTGGAAAAGAAGTGATTGTTTGTTAAAATTCAAGCTTATGTAAGAAGTATTTACTTTTATTGACTCATATTAAATCATAGAAAAGATTAAAATTGATTGTTTATGGAAAAAAAAAAAGAATTCTGGCGGTTGATTGATTAGAAAATAAATCGTATTCTTGGTGTCAATAAATACAAATTCAACAGCAACTTTGAGGAAATAGATTCATTTTTTCAATTCATACTGATCTTGTTCCAACACTACTCTACCCATACCAGAACTTAATAAACATTATCAATTATTTTGCTTAAACTTTAAGTCAACAAACTGAAAATCCAGAATTAATACCATTGATTATAATTAGAAGGAGCAGGTGATTTGCCTTATCTTTAACTTAATTCTATTATAATTTAGGAGAGATATTACAGTGGAGACCTCTAGATGCGGACTAAAAGTATAGAACAATGACTAAAACTCTAAGAGAATTTAACATCACCAGTCAATAATCAAATTAATCAAAAAAAAAGTAATACATCTCAATTGTATTGTTAACGTTCAATTTATGTTTAACTGTGGGTTCAAATACTTTGACATTAATGTTAACAATACACTTACAATAGTATTTGTAATTAATATATCTCTCTACTATGACTTAACCCATTCCTCAAACGCTATTGCAACATTTTTAGCTGATAATTTTTCTCTTTTTTTTGCAACAATTCTCTCTCAAATTTAAATATCTTGCAACTCAAAGAACTAACAAATCTAAAACATTGTTACTTGATATATCAATTGCCATGTAGTCTACAAGCCAGTTGATAGTTCATTGTTCAGCATCAGAGAGTACAATTAGAGAATTCTCCTTTTAAACCAAACAATTTCACCATGATAATTGCTTTTCTCTAATTTATGTAATTGTAACAATAACAACAGTAAATAGTTACTAACTATTAATCTATAATGCAAAAATTAACCATTACTACCACGACCGACTTTTGACTTAATGAATAGTATTAGTTTACTCTCGTTCTAGTCTCGTAGTTGATTTCTGTCGTAGATTTTGGTTCAATCGTGTTAACAAATTGAATCTATTTCATTTTTTTGAAATCTGGAACACACACTTGAAAAATTACACGAATCAAAGAAAATTTTGTTGTTATTGTTGTTGTTGTTGTCCGCGAATCATCTAAAAATTAAACTAATATTAACGTGTAATCTAAAAGTTCACCAAAACGCCAAACATTAATAAGTTGTCGTTGTTGTTATTGTTGTTGTTACTAATATTGCAATCACGGATACACTTTACAACAACAAGAAGAAAAACGATCGACTATAATAGTAATAATTATTTTTTTAGTGTGTGGTGTGTGTGGTGTGTGTTTTCGTTCATTAATTAATTATGCTCGCCTGCATGTTTTAATTTTAATTTTGATTTCGATTCATTCTGAATGACGATTAAATCTTTCGCTTGTTTGCCCCGCCTGTCTTTTTCTATTGACAAAATATATTTTTTAAATATTAAAATTTTGAGACAAGATATAATGGTGGTGGTGGTGATAACATTTTCTCTCGAATTAAAGAAGGAATTTAAATATCAAAGTACAAAATCAAAAATCTAATCGTGACACTAATCTCTATAATTTTAGTAATTGATGTGTAAAATATTATTCATATTCTAATATTGAAGTGAACAGTAGTAATAATTTGATTGGTTAATTCATTTCAAATATTGAATGATTGAAGTGACTGACCAACTACATGACGGAAATAATCATCGTTGTTGTTATTCGTCAATTTGTAGACGATTACAAAAAAAAAAACGCTACTTTCCTAACCAAGGAATAATAATAATAACAATATTACTATTTCCTTTCTTGACAAATCCGATAAAATAATCATTTACAAGTTCTTCGCTTTTAAAAAAGTAACTTGATCCGATTGATCTAGAAAAAGAAGAAAAATTAGTCTACCAATGAACAACCACCACCATGACCAACATCACGAGAACGAGTTAATGTAACGTTTAACGAGGATAATAATCACAAAATTGAAATCGAGAATGTTCTTTTTTCTAAGCCAATAAACTAAGGAATGAGTGAATAAATGAATGAATTAACGAACAAGTCAAATCAGTTGATTCTATTCATTTTCTTGTTGTTCTCTTGGCTCTTCGGGGTTTGAATTCTTGGTGGTACGATCTACCCGAATAAACCGAATGTTTCTACCCCATTTCACGTTGTATTGATTGGGCCGAAGCCACCCGACTTTACCTGGCTGACTTGCCGCGGCCCAGCACGGCACAACAAGCACACCCAGCCACTAAGATAAAGAAAAAATAAGCACACCCAGCCCGAATTTCAGATTAACGGTTATAAACCTTGAGCAAGTAAATTTTCTTTTTTTTTTTTTCTGGCAATTTCCCAAATTTGGTGAATCATTTACTGTATTAGGGAGAGAGGGGTTTACTTGGTTGGTTGTTGCTTAATGGGGGACAGCAACAACTCAAAACCATCTAGTCCAGCACAAAGAATCAACCAAGATGGAAAAAACAATAATAAAGTGGCGAAGTTAATTATCAAGTGAAATTACTACAAAAAAAATTTAGCAGCACATAATACAAGATCAAAGGCGGAATCGAGAAAATCATTTTTTAGTTCTTGTTAATGTTTTCTTATTATTTGTAATTATAGTCAGGTCAAGTCAGGCCATCAAATGACAAGTAACAGCTGTAGTGTATTGACAAATAGGTTAATCCGCCATTGTTCTGTCACCTCATGGTGTCTGAGACCAAGAAAATAGAGATAAGATTATAATGATGTTGTAGTAGTATAGACTTCTTGGAAAGTGGCAAAAGATTGGTGACCATGTCGACGCCCAGACTTGGGGGGCGACAACGGAGGCAAAGAAAGAAAGAAATGGTGGTGGAGACGGTAGTGGTGGCAATTTCTACGGCAGTGGCGGAGTAAAAGCCTCCCACAAAAGAGGTGGCAATTGCTGTTATTTTGTGTGTACTATGACAGCAGTGTCAGCTATTTAGTGTAAGCTTTCCCTTAACAAATTGCCACGTTTTGTGTATAATTATGTGCAATTGGATGTAACTTTTTTGTATGATGGGTCGTGTACACCTTGATAGATTTACAAATCGAGCAATAATTTTAGTCATAGCAACAATTTCAAGTACACATTCACACAAACAAACACACACACATGCAAATATGTATCTGTCTGTATGCACACACAAGTACAAACAGATTCTTGCACAAAACTTCATGGATGTACTAGTCTTCTTGAAAAGGTCTTGTTGTGTGTTTTGATTTCTTCTTAGAAAAATAATTTCAAGTTCATTTTAAGTTTCGCAGATGATTTTTAAAACATAGCTGATGTTTAAACGATTCAAGTTGCAAAGTTATTGTACAAAATAGGGGGCTAAGCAAAAGTGAAAACGTACGGAATAGGCAATGGAAACGTGCGATTTGGGGTCAATGTTCCATCCCTCCGCCTGTCGTCGTTGTCGTCGTCGATCTAATACCAGAACCGAAACTGAAAAAAGTAACAGGTGTAGTGGATATGTGTTATATCTGAAAACGTTTTGAGTAATTGATTTTCAAGCAAATCATTTGAATTTGTTTTATCTGACTATTATCCCTAATAAGTAAAATTCGTAGGCCCAGGTCCTTATTGTTAAAGGTGCTAATTGCTACCTTGTTGCACTAGAGCCTAAGTTGAATAGTGACCTGTTATGTCATCATAAGATAAGTTGGTGCGGTGAAATTAAAAGTGGAAAAAGAAACGACGGATTCTTGTGTTAATAGAACTGGCGAGTTTCTGTGATTTGTGTCGTTTTGGGAGCAATAATTTCCATTTTCTACTTTTTTAACTCATAGTACGTTTTATTTTTCATTGCTATAATTTATTTGCTTCTGGTTATGAGGAGTATGGTGATGAGAAGAAGAGAGGTTATGCATGAATTTTGTACATGGGCTTACAAAAGCCCAATTTGGAATAGCCAGTACACAATACCAAATGCTACCACCAGCACAAACATGGTTGGTTGGTTGCTACAGCCAACAACTACAACAAAACTTTGGTGTTAACAGTAATGCAAAATCAGATATAGCTTAACAAAGGTTGAGACGGCAGAAGGGAGAGAATAAAGGCAAACAAATTTTTTTGGGGGACACCAGAACAAGGAAAAAATTGAAAACAAAATTGTTACTGATATTGTGCAACTTGCATGCCATCTGCAGCATGAGCGAATAGAATGATTTTTTTTTTCAAATTTTTTTTGTCATTTTATTTTTTTTTATTAGTTTTTGCATTTTTCTTATTTGACTAAATTGGGTTACAAACTAGTTTGATTTAGTAAGAGCAACAGATTTTAGTTTTTGTTATTATGACCAATTTCGTAGTTTGTGCTTGTAGTTTTTGATGGATTTTCATTCAAACGTTTCCACTTTCCCTTTTCCTAGTTCCCTTAACAAAACAAATAAAAAAATAAAAATTTTTAGTGTCCCCCCCTTTTTTTTTCTTTCTCTTTTCTTTTTCTCTCTCTCTCTCTACAAAATTTTAAAACACAAAACCAACAAGAAATTCAAGAATCAACAAGATGCAAAAAAAATTTTTCCTTTTTGTTTTTTTGTTTACTTTTTTATTTTTAGCAATCTTAGTACTTGTTATTCTTTTTTCTTCATTTTTGTACTAGGGGTGTTATTAATATTACATGGAGTGACCTTCCCGACTTTGCGGATCGACTCAACTCATTCATGCATGTAACCCACCTCGAACTAAAACTAGCCAAAAAAAAGAACATCATAGAAAAAGAAATGGAAGAAAAAAAGGGGGACGGACGGCAATTGTCACTATCATGGAATATCTTTTTGGTGCTTTTTTTTTTATTTTTCAACTTTTCCTAATCAACATCAAACTATAAATAAGCCAGGATAATTCCTCAAAATTTTCAAATTATTTTTATTTTAAACTTTCTTTTTCTTGTTCATTATTATCAACTAATCACAGTTAATTTAATAACAACAACAACTTTTACTATCGCTTAATACATTACAATGCAATTCTCATCCGCTGTCGTCTTATCCGCTGTTGCTGGTTCCGCTTTGGCTGCTTACTCCAACTCCACTGTTACTGACATTCAAACCACTGTTGTCACCATCACTTCATGTGAAGAAAACAAATGTCACGAAACTGAAGTTACCACTGGTGTTACCACCGTCACTGAAGTTGACACTACCTACACCACCTACTGCCCATTGTCAACCACTGAAGCTCCAGCTCCATCTACTGCTACTGATGTTTCTACCACCGTTGTCACCATCACCTCATGTGAAGAAGACAAATGTCACGAAACCGCTGTCACCACCGGTGTCACCACTGTCACTGAAGGTACTACCATCTACACTACCTACTGCCCATTGCCATCTACTGAAGCTCCAGGTCCAGCTCCATCTACTGCTGAAGAATCTAAACCAGCTGAATCTTCCCCAGTTCCAACCACCGCTGCTGAATCTTCCCCAGCTAAAACTACTGCTGCTGAATCTTCCCCAGCTCAAGAAACCACTCCAAAGACCGTTGCTGCTGAATCTTCTTCAGCTGAAACTACTGCTCCAGCTGTCTCTACCGCTGAAGCCGGTGCTGCTGCTAACGCTGTCCCAGTTGCTGCTGGTTTGTTGGCTTTGGCTGCTTTGTTTTAAGTTTATTAGAGCTTAAATCAAATATTTACAAACAGTACTTTCATTTTCCCCCTTTCCCTTTCTTCATTCTTCAAAAAAAGGGTTATTTACTATTAATTGATAAATTTATGGTTTCATGTTAATTTACCCTTTTTTTTATAAACATTGTTATTATTATCATCATCATTAGTTTATTTATATTTTCGTGAGTTTTTCGGTTTTAATTAATTTTTTTGGATACATATTAAAAATTTATTTGGTACTAGTTTTTTTTTTTTGGATTTTTTTTTTTGTATATATTGGTTTTTATTAAGTTTCTTGTTTTTCGTCACATTCAAAAATGCTACTTTTGTTTGTTTCAAAGTGTTATATACCTATTAATATAAAGTAATATTGCCGTTTACATAAAGTGTTTATTTTGTAAGAAGTATTAAATATACTATTTCGGTGTATTCAATGTTTCTGTTGAAGTCTTGAGAGTTTATGATTGTTGAAGAGAGAGAGTCTCATTTCATCCAAGCTTTCAAGTCTAAATAAGTTCTAGTCGAAAATGTAAAACTCTTTTTTTACAGTTAAATTTTTAAAGCTTAGAGTTTTTAAAGTTTGGAACTATATGCGGTGATTGATGATTGATGATTGTTGTAGGTTTGTTTCATGATCAAAGTATAATAAAGTGAAGATGTATTTTATTTTATTATATTTTATTCTCGCAACCTTACTACGCCAAGTCGAGCCAAGCCAACGCAAGCTCTGTCCCCTTGCTCGCACTAGAGTGGCAGAATTCTGTCAATTCAAGTTAGCCCTTATTATTTAGTTTTTAGTCAGAGGAGAAATTTGTTCCCTTTAGTTTCTTGGTGAGTGGGTTGGCAAAAAAAAAGAAAAAAGTGTTAGGCAGCAAGCTGAGGTACAATGGTGAAAGGAGGAGGCGCAGACAATAGTGGGATGGGGACTTCTTTAACTTCTACTACCGCCACCACTGCCACTGGAGGTTATAGAAATTATGATGAAGAAAAAATTATTGAAATGACAACTTCAAAGGAAAGTAGGATTCATCAATGATCTTAAAAAGAGTCTAATTGCTATGACAATTTTGATAGATAAAGATTTGCTTTTTTTGTAAATTCCCTCAACCTTAACTATTATACCTCCAAGACATATACCATATAGCAAACAAATAAAAATACACGCTGAAGATTGATAGATGAAATTTTCAAAAACCTCTAAATGATGGATGATGGAAGGAATTTCTTTTTTAAATTAGAAATTTCATTATTTGATTGATTAAGCAATTCTCCTTATTTTTTAGAGATAATATTGTAATCTCATCATCTCTCAAACATCTATAAATTTCAATTTTAGATTTGCATCCTATTATGTATAACTTAAAGAAGTAACAAAGGAATGTACCTCTTCTTTTGATGGAATAGATGAATAACACCAATTTTCTTACATTGTTTGATTAATGAGCTATAATTAAACCTTTATGAATCAATTCCTTCTTCTTCTTCTTCTTCTTCTCCTCATTTCTTGTTTATCTAAACAAAAGTTACATATAATCTAAACAACAATCTAAACCCAACAAAGAAAAGAGTTGTACATATTAACTTTGTAGCAATTACTAATACTTACTACAATATCTTTAGTACTAATATTAATACAAGTGGTATAACTTATTATTATTACTTATTATTGTTACAAATTATGAATAGTAATGATACATAGTTTAAAAAGTTTTTTTTTTCTGTTTTTTTTTTTACTATTTGAATCTCAGATTTAAAAATAGATTTCAAAATGGGTGGATATATATCACGATTAATCTGTTGGATTGAGATGACAACAATAAAGTGAAATGAGCCATTAAAGTATAGTATAGCTTTGATATCTTTTGTCAACCCATTCCTTTGAGTTCTCTTCTTCTTCTTCACCCTCTCTTATCATTATTTTTTTTTTTCTCAAAATTGTTATACTATCATAAATATATATCATCATTCATATCATATTGTTGTTGATACTTTTCAGAATTTCTTGATGTCATAAAACCCATTGATGATGATTTCTCATTATTATTAATTTCAATCACATTGCTAGTAGTAGTAGGAGTACTAATTTGTTCATTATGATCATTTTCTTCAATATCAATGAACTTATCAATTAATAATTGAAATTTATCTTGATATTTAATTGCATTAATTTCATTTATCCCATATACTTTAATATTATTAATATTAATATTAATATTATCAATAGTGTTGATGTTATCATTGTTGTCTTTGATAATTTTATCAAATTTGAAATATAAATCTTTACCACTAATTTGTAAATTTATAAATCTAATAGGTAATCGAATATGATAAATACCATCAACACCACCACCGTTAGAAGATTTAATATGATATTGTTTAATTAATTTGAATTTAGAAATATATTTATTTTCATTTTGATTAGGTAATTGTAATGATGAAGAAGAAGAAGAAGTCATTGATAACTGACCATGAGAATTCAATAATCCTAATGGTATTTTTGATAATTTATCAAATCCATTTTTTGTACTTGGTTTAAATCCAATTGATAATAAAATTCCTTGAGTTTGAGTTGATGGCAAATTATTATTGTTGTCACGACATTCAAGAATTATATCGGTGGGAATAATATTAGTACTTAATCGTATACCAATTTGATCACCACCTTTCCAAACAATATCATCATCTAATAATACATGATTGGCATTATATTCATCTTGATAAAAATTGGATTTATATATCCACCATCCATATATCATTTTTTGTAATATACTAGGAGTACTATGATGACTACTACTACTACTACTACTACTGGATGTCGATGAACTAGTTAAAAATCCCAAGATTCTTGCTCCTGTTGAATAATCAGCATAATTAATTGATGTTGATGATGATCCTTGAGTTATTAAATCAAGAATTGAATTGATCCATAATTTATTTGTTTTAGGATTAACTATCACTGTATGATTGTTGTGGACAGGAGCTGTGGTCAAATTATCGAGAATATTATCAATATCTATTCGTATATCTTGTTTAATTGATTCCATTGACATTGAAATTAATTTTTCAACATAATTTTGTAATTCTTGTAAATCATTAAATTTTTCCAATTGTTGTAATTTTTCATCAAGATAAGAATTTTGATAATTATCAATAAATTTATATAAAAATTGATGAAATTCTGGACTTATTTGAATTTGATTATTTTCTAACGTTATTATATCTTCATGTTTTTTATTAGTGGTGGTGGTGGTGGTGGTTGATTTATCTTCATTATTCCTTGATGATTGTTGTTGTTGTTGTTGCTGATTATCAATAATACTAATAATTTTATTATTTAATTGATCAATTTGTGATTGTAACTGAAATAACGTTTCTTGTTGTTTTTGATGAGAATTTTTCAATTCTTGATCTAATCGATGTAGTTTGCCATCTAATTTCGCCATTTTAATTGGATCAAAAGACCCTGATATAGGTAATAGATTCGGTAGTATAGTGGAAATTTGTCCCGTTATCAATAAATACCCCAATATAGTCATAAGAAATGATACCAATGAAATTATAATATATTGTTTCCAATTCATATCATTATTATGCGGGGGATTACTTAATTGCGAATTGACAAGATCAATTTCATCTGATTCCAGAAGCGATGGCGATGGTGATAGTGATCCAAACTTAAGCTTATTCAGTCTTGTTCGAGGATATCTATGACGAAGTTCTTTTGTGAGATTGTCGTTGTTATCATCATCCTTGAATATATTTTTCTCTTTAAATCGATCACTATCAAATTCACGATCTCCATCACTCCAATACTCATCTTCATAACCACTTGCATTAAGATTACTTTCTAACAGTTCTTCATTAAAAGTGTCTCCATCACTAAGTATATATTCATCATCTTCATAATCTTCATCACCACCTCTACCTCCACCTAGACCTCCACCCCCATTAATATTATCATCTTCATTAGAATTTATACTTTCTTGTAATTCTCCATTCAAAAATTTCAAATACGATTTATTAGTATCAAATTCATCCAATTCCTCTTCATCATCATCGTCAAACTCTTCGTCTTCTTGTTGTTGTTTTTCTTGATTATATTCCCCATTAGGAAGAGTATCTATAATATCATTACCATTTTCTCGAATACTAGTCTTACTGTTCAGAATAATCTTTGCAATTTTTTCATCAATTGATACATCTGAATTATGATTGTTATTATTATACGAGAACACTTCGTTATTGTGGTTGTTGCGGCTTCTTTTTGTAGGTGATCGAAGTGGATTGGCTTTACCTATATTATGTTTCAAATGAAT
>OBUW01000607.1_pt1 | contig 16069 bp, 7 predicted proteins | sample 1475761 | NCBI WGS metagenome assembly OBUW01 (sample SAMEA2579908, study PRJEB22360) | human gut metagenome | biome: human gut; feature: human-associated habitat; material: faeces | place: Denmark | collected 2008/2010
ATGATCACTTGATAGACATATATGATTACATACAAAATAATGAAACAATTTAACTGGAGGACAGAAGAACACAGATGGAATTATAAATTACAATAGATTTCTAATTAGTTGGCCCATAAATTAGACTGATGATAATGATAATGATGAAGACATACTAACCTTATCAATTTTTTTACAAATATAAATATAGTTTACTAATAAAAGAATGAGAAAGAAGGAACCCAAACTGAAAGCAAAATCAAGTTCAAATTCAACCTAGCCACAATAACTCCACTGGAAATAAGTGGTGGTAGTAGTAGTAATAGTAGTGGTATCTTTATTTATTTATTGAAAATGTGAAAGAAAGAAGAATGGTATATAGATGTATATACATTATAAACTATGAATGGGATTTATTTTTATGATGTTGAACAATTAATTTAATTGCTTGTTTCATTTTAGGATTTGATTGAATCAAATTTAATAATTGACTTTTATTGTTGATCTTAGTTGCGGTATTTAGTGAATTTATATTATTAGTAGTATTGTCATGTGTATTCTTGATTTTATTACCTTTGCTAGATTTAATAATTTCATTTATTAATTTAACACTCGCATTCATTGTAAGTTTATTATTGAAATTGTTTAATTTCAAATCCAGTAAGAATTTAATTAGAAATTCAAATTTTTCTTCTATTGAATTGAATTGTTTATTATCAATTATTCCTGATATAATTGCCGGAATGAATTTTGTCAAATTAATTGGTTTATTTCTCTTTTGTATTACCAGGGGCAGGTTAGACAATAATTCCAATGATTTTTGATAGTCATTTAACACTATTGATTTGAATAACCAATACTCAATCCAATAAAGTATTTTAGGTTCACCAACATGTAATGAATCTTGATTGATTTGATCTAACAATGACTTTATATAATCAACACTATTTCTTCCCATTTTTCTATTTATAAATTGAAAAATATCATTTGTTAAACATTTGATCAAATAATTCTTAGCCTCAGTATCATTATGATAATAAAATTGTTGATTATCACTCATATATTTGCCTAATATAATTAACACTTGCAATAATTTATCAGGTGTCAATAATGATAATGTTTGAGCAAAAGATCTAATAGTCTGATGGAATTTGTTCTTTTCTATTGTTGTTAAATTCCATTTAAATTGTAATGCAAATTGACTATTCTTGGTAGTGATAGTTTCATGATCATCAGTAGTACCACCACCATCAGATTGTTTGGGAACAGTCAATTGTATCAATCGATCAAAGATAATACATATCAATGTAGGATCTGTACTACCATTTCCACGTAATAGTGAAGCACGATTGATTTCAAGTAATGCATTCCTAGATTTGATTTGTTTTGATTTTGTCAATTCAATTAATCGATCCAGCCCCATTGCTTTAGATTTATATAGATATAAATATTGATTAATTAAAACTCTAGTAAACTTATGTTCATGATAATTATATTTTAAAATCAAATTCTCAAGTTGCCAACAATTTAATTTATTAACAATGTCAATCGATTGAATAATAATGTTTAATCGAATTTTCTCATCAAATTTATCAAATAATTCATTACAATTTGTGGCATTTTCCAGAAAGGGGATTAAAATATTTAAACATTCAATGATTAATGATTCATTCAATAAATTCATATTTTGTTTATAAATAATTTGTAATCGCGGTGGGTCATTCAATAAATTCCGAGTCAATTCATTAATTATTATCTTATTCTTTCTATTCTTCTTTTGTAAGGTATTTGGTACTATTGTTGTTGATGATGATTGATTGTATGCCAGATAAATAGTATATGGTTTGACTAAGTTACTCCTTAATATATACAAGATGTCCAATTCGTTTAGTTTCGTTTCCCTTTCAGTGAGAATGAATTTGCTTGCCTCTATAAATGGAACAATTTCATTTGGAGTTTTATTATCATTAACTTTGTTGTTGCCAGTATTATTAGGGACGAAATTTGTTGACGAATTGAAAAGTGGGAATATCAGACTTAGCCAACCAGGCTGGGAAGTAATATGCGGGAACTGTAATAAATAGTTTTGAATAATGCTTTTCTTGCTTGTAGTTGTCGATTCCTGTTGTTGCAAGATTAATTTCATTACTCGTTTAAGATATAATACGTCAAGTTCAAATGTATTTTGGTTTTGATCTTGTTGACACTGTAAATAATATTTCTCTAACTCTTCCAAATTATAAATTTGATTCATATTCACGGATATCTGTATTATCTGTTCAATATTGAAATCAGGTTGGTAAATATATTCCATTGAATCGATGATCTGTTGAAGCATATTATTTTCATTTATATCTTGAGGTAAATTTATTATCAAGTCCAATAAACTAAATCTATAACTATCAGATTTATTTCTTAAACAATTATGAATTATTTCTAAGAATTCATCCAACTCATTCAAAGTATTATTATTATTGTTGCTATTGTTACAAGAATCTAAAAATAATTGCCAACATAAATGAAATTTCCTGTGATATAGTAATCGTTCAATGTATAGTTTCTTCAAAGATGTTTCTGACAATGATGCAGATGATAAAGACAACCCTGCTACACCTTCATAATAGTGTAAATATATTCTCGGATCAATTAATATTGGATCATATGAAAGTATTGTGAATAGTTTATTTTCAAAATCAATTGATCGTTTCAATTCATTTGATAAATTTGGTATTCTTTCAATTAGCTCTTGTATTGGTTCATCAAGAAATCTTTCATTCTCTTTTATTAATAAATCACTTAAATATTGGGAAATTTTATGGGAGATAGAATATTCATTTACAGGCATCGTCTTTGTAGTGGTAGTAGATGGTTGATTTGTTTGTTCAAAAAATGATTTAGATGTTGATAGTCGCTTTTGCTGGTAGAATAGTAGTTTATGAGTTTGGAATTTGGAAGTCGATATAAATGCAGACGGTATTAGCGATGATGATGATGTCTCTATTATTATAGGTAGCTTATTCGGTCGACTTCTATGTATTAGTAGTGATATATTTTGATATTTTAACATTCTAAATCAACTATAGTGTAAGCTATATCATTCCACTCTCTTTCCTAGTATGTCTCTCGGCCGTTCTTAAACAGTATATTAGTTTATACAAAGTTATCTTGTTTGGTTAAAGGATTAGAATAAAATTAAAATTTTTGGAGCCAAAAAAATTTTCGGTTTTCGTTTTTGCGAGGGAGTTAAGTTCTGATTGACTATAGACAACCCACCATCAGTCATCAATCAACTATCACCATTGCGTTAAGATATTACTTTCTATCGGTACATGTGCTATAGACCATACAACTAATCCATCACCAACTAAGAGAGAAATTCCAGTTTTTGCTACCTTGACTATTTGGCTTGTTATTAAATCTAGTAAATGCGTTGATTGAAGTATATTGAAGTTAATTGAATTTGAAATATGGCACAAGTTATTTGGAATTCAGACATTGATGTTTACAATAAAGATGTTATACCAATCAATATAGCTAAAAATATTGCCAAATATTTACCGATTCAAGATTTATTATCATTTTCACAAGTTTCTAAGAATTGTCATTTAGCAGTTACTGATCCTAAATTATGGGTTTCAATGTTGAAAGGAATGCGAGTATGGCAAGAAGCTAAACAATTGACTAAACAAGATATAAAATCTAATCAAAAAAGTAACACCCCTGGGGGCTATCTAAACGATCCATTAACATGTATGGATTATATTTATCGATCTAATAAAAATGCTAAATATCAAGTGATTAAAATTTATAAATGTTTACATGAATTTTATAATGATTTGTTAATTCAACAGAATTATAATCGGTTAAAAATTTTTAAACGGTTCCAAACACCTCAAGATCAAGTTAAAATATTGAAAAATTTACAGAAATTTAACAAAATTGATTATATTGAATCGTCAAGAATTATTGCTAATGAAAAAATCATCCAATTATTTGAATTATTAGAAAATGCTTTATTACGTGAATTAGAAATTCATTTTGATATTGAAGATTATGAAAAGACAAAACAATTTGTGAATATTTTAATTGATTTAAATAACAACAACAACAATAATCAACAAATTTTAATTGATTTCTTCTTACAGAAAAGTATTTTTGATGAAAATATAGAATTATTTAATTTAGAGAATTATGATGAAACGAAATATTTCATAACCAAAGAAGGCACAGAATTGGAGGGCACAGAACCGGAGAAACTGATCAATAATGAGAACATCGATGAGTTGATAATTAATATTGCCAAAGTATTTAATCAACAAAGTCATATAATTGATTTGATATTTCCTCAATCAATACCAATGATGTATAAAGTTAGTGAAGAATTAATTTCCAATCAATTAAGTGAACAATTAATGTTATTAATTGAATCACTGAAAAAATTTGGATTATACTCAGTTTTGGTACCCATGATTTACGAAAAATTAGCCATGAGTTTATTTATTGATAATTTAAACCCCTGTGAGAATGTTGGTGAAAGTTTCCACCAATTAATAATTGAATTAATTGATATGCTGTTTGAATCATTCGCCGCTGAATATATGAGAGAAGAAGTTGGTTCATTTAAAAGTAACACCAAAAGGAAATTACTTGATTGGGAACAAGTGATATCTAAAAGAGAACAAGAAACTTCACAAAAAATTCTTGATCGAGTTAAGATTGAAACCAAAAATGATTTTTTAACTAGTTTCAAAAATGTTTTCACAATAAATTCATCGAAAAGTAAACACAACCATGGTGGTACTAATAATTCACAATCTCAAGACAATGTACAAGAAGAAGTGGAAGTGGAAGCTTATTCAGAAATTCAAGCCAAGGCGAAAATCTTATCGGAAAATATTAAATCATTAGATAAAATATTCAATCCAGAATTGACAGTTGAAATTTTAAATGATTGTCGAATATCTATTCATCGGTTATTGAAATTTCAAAATTTTTCAATAGCATCAGTAAGACAAGATATTTTCCAATCGATTCAACATTGCTTTGTTGAATTAATTGAATTGATAAACCTGGATCATTTATTACCTGGATTTGATCGTGCCTTGACTTATTTACAAACATATAACCCTAAATCACCAACATATACCAAATCACATAATGAAAGTTTCGATCAACCATTGATTTTATTTTTCAATTTAATTAATATGGCCGATATTATTATACAAATGATTGATATTTTTTATAAACAAGAAATTTTAATTACTCAACAGAATGAAAATTCTATTTTAAATCCAAGTTTACAAAATAAGAAGAAATTAGAAGCAATAGTTGATAAATATGTTGCTGATGGATTAAATATAGGAATTGAAATTTTAGTAGATCAAGTGGAAACAATTTATCAACAAAATCTATCCGATAAAGATTATTACCCTGATTTTAATGTTCAACAACAGAACTCACAACAACAACAACAACACCAACAAACAGATTCACAAACGATACCAAGTCCTGCATTGTCACAAACTAGTGACTTATCTAATTTTGGACCTACAGAAGCAGCAATTAAAGCAACGGAAGTATTAGAACAAAATATGAATTTATTAGTTGATAGTGCTGATAAATCAATTGTTGATGTATTCCAACAAGAAATTGCAGAAAGATTTTTCCAAATTATTGTTAAATCATTAAAATTGAAAACAATTTCCGTTATGGGGGCTACAAGATTAATTAGTGATTTGAATTTATATTTTAAATTTATTAATAATAATGTCAAATCCAATAAACGATTAGTGTTACCTTTATATCAAGCATTAATCAAGATTGGTAATATCTATTTAATTAGTGGTGATGATTCCAAATCAATTGGGAAATTAGTTAGTGATTTATCGAAATTTAATGGAATTTTCAGTCAAGAAGAAATTTATGAATTTGTTCAAAGAAGACAAGATTGGCCAATTATTAAAAAACATGTTGAAAAAGTTATGTATGGGTTTGGATTTGGTGATTGTACGATCATGTAAGAATGTGAAACAGGACTATATTAATGTATAGAATGCATAAAAGTTAACTATATTGTAATTGAATCATTAAAATATGGAAAGTAAGTTGATAACAAAGGTCGTGTGAGACAAGATGAGTTTTTTTTCTTGATCGAATTTTTTTTTTTTTGTAAGGAGAAGCCCCCAAACAGTTGAAATCAATCAATTTCAAACTTCTTGGTGTATTAATTCAAATTCATTTCAACTGAAAGTTACTTGTATATATTATCATTTATGAATGGCTTATGCGTGTATGGAATTAGAGTTTCCATAAGGAGCACCTCAGAAGTGCAATTACTACGACGATCCGTTAGTAGAGGAAGATTAACCAATACATCATCACCACTATATATGTCAAGACGTCATAATTCAACCAATCAACAACAGGCATTACTAGACCCACAAGATAGAATCAACTATATTAAACTGTTAAAACTGAGGAAAGAAGTTAGAAAATATTTAAATCGAATTTGTAAATCGAAAAATATCAATTTCATTAAAGAATCAATTGAATATCAAGATGAATCAATACTACAAAGAATTCCTAAAGATTATTTATATCAAGATATATGTGATTTAATACTTGAAGGTGACTCGAAAACGTTGGATAGAATAAGTTTAGAGAATATAATTAGTCATGTCACTGTGGATGTGGGACCAACAGAAGGAAGAGATAAGAGTAATACCTCTTCATCTTCTATTGTTGAATATATTGATGAGTTTTTATTAATATTGATAAACGAAGGAGAATATTTGAAAGCCACTAAATATATGATTCAATTTATTCGAAAATTTAAAGATCAATTCAAAGTACCAATTATACAATATGAGACATTTCAATATTTACTTAAGCTGATTGAATTGAATAGTAGTGTTGATGAATTAACTCCAATTAATTATGGATTATTACAACTTTGTATCAATCATTATCAAGGGATTAAAGATTTAGAATATGATGAAATGTTATTACTTTTCAGAATTTTCACTAAAAATGTTATTCATGGGAATTATTTTAGTAATTATTATTATGATTGGTTATTGATCAGAAATCAGAAATTATTGAATTTTACAACTAATAAAAAATATGTGAAACAATATTTCCAAATTCTATGTCAAATGTTGCAAACAAATCTTGTTAATTTGAATGCTAATCGATGTTTCAAAATTTGGGAAGATAATCAAGAATTTATAATTGTTAATATCAGTGAAAATGAAAATGATATTGATGAAAAACTTTTAAATGAATTTCTAGATATAATGACAGATATATTTAAACTTTGGACAGATGAAAATCAACCAATTTTTAAACCTGACATTGCCATAATACTTGAAAAATTGACCAAAATTGATAGAATTAGCAATAAAGATAAATTTATAAATTTTAAATTAGAATTTTATGGAACGATATTTAGAAATAACACAAGTTTTGAAAGAATAATTACTAATCAATTGAATACTCCCAAACCTAGTGGTAAAGATCTGGATGGTATAATTATCAATAAGAAATTTATAAATCGAAGTAATTTAAGTCATTTATTTGTTGGATTTTTAAATTTAAATGACGAAACCAATTCTAATAAAATTTTAGAAACTATTCATAAACAAAACAATACTACCAACAACACCAATAATACTAGTAATTCATTTTTAAATCAATATGAACTTAATGGTATTATTAAAAAATTATTGACCAATCATAATGATATAATTAAATCATTACAAATAATTGAAAATTTATCCTGGAATCATTGTAAATGGAGTTATTTTGAAATATTTAAATATATTTTAATTGAAGCTAGAAGTCATCAAAAGCAAGATGTGGAAACATTTTTAAAAGATTTCCAATTAAGAATTATTGAAAATTTTAAAGATGAATTTTTTTTCGAAGAATTGACAATACTTATATTGAAACATATAGCAATTATGGATCTTCGAGATGGTATTAGATTATATAATAAGATTTTGAAATTATCCAACAATACTAGTGTTATTGCCACCACCACCACTAATAATAATAGGAGATCACCACAATCATTTACCAACTCCAACACCATTGCCACTAAGGGGAATTTAAACACCAATGATTTATCATTATTTGAATATTTAAATATTGATGAAATATTTGATAGATATACTTTAAAATCAACTGATAAAAGATTGAGGAAACTTTTAATACCTAATGAAAGAATTAAATATTTACCTGATTGGTTAATTGATAAAAATTATTTGAAATTAATAAACAAAACTAGTATGATCAAAATTTGTCACCATTTATTAATTCAATCAGTTGTTGAAAAAGATTATTATTGTATAATTTGGTTATTTGATGAAATGAGGAAATTTGGTTGGAGTGTTGAAGATATTTTGTGGGTATGTGAATCTTATGATTCAGAAGATTTTTTGAAAGAGATAATCAATGAGAAAGTCTTATCAAGTATAAAATGATTATAATAAGATATAATAGAGCATGCATATATATATATATATATATATATATATATATATATATATAAAATAAGAGTATAGAATAAACTCCCTCTTCCCCATATATCACACGTAGCAGTGGGTTGGAATCCAAGACTAGACATTTTTGGTTGATTAAATTTACAATTATTTTATTAAATGCAATATATACAAGATAAATGGAAACTACTACCCTTTAGTTATGATCAAGTAAACTTTTCTATTTGAATCTCTTTTTATCAGCTTTTTTATCATATAATTTCCCACCACCAACAACTTCTTCAGCATTTTCTCCCATTAATTCAAATAATTCTTCATCTCTAGCTTTTTGTAATTCCAATTGTTTACGTCTAATAGCTTCTTCATCAACTTCACCTTCACCTTCAACTTTCTTCTCTTCTTTACCTTCTTTACCTTCTTTAGATTGTTTTCCTACCTCCTCTTCTTCTTCGAATGAATTGGCAAATTTCTGTTTAAATTTATTGACTTTACCTTTAGCTTGTAAATCACCACCAAGACCACCAATTCCACCATTTCTTAAATCATTATTATTAGGATTCCACATTAAATTATTTCTTTGATCATTAATCATTCTAATTTCATCTTTAGGTGCTTGTGAATATCGTTTAATTACACTGCCATCACTCATTTCAACCAAAGTTTCAAATTGATAGAAAATTGCCGGTCTAGCTTTCCCTTGAACAATACGTTTCATAACACGACGATTTGATAAATTGACATCACCATAAGGGGAAGTTGAATTGGATGTGGGAGAAGCAGACGTTGCTTTAGACCTGGTAGATATAGATACCGGAAATGGTTTTAATGATATTATTCTTCTAGTAAACATGATAACTTCTATTAATCAAAAGAATGGATATACTACTATTATATGATGATGATAAGTATAATCCTTTCAGTGAACTCCTTGGAGGCAGATTAAATGAAAAAAAAAAAAAATTTTTTTCTTAGTTAAGTTTATATGTGGTCGTGCAACTCAGCCCAAAATCACCAAATTTGAGAAATTTTTTTTTTTTTTTTCACGATTTCTTCTTTGATGTTCTATTTCTGAACTAATCACCAATTCATTTACTCTTCTTCTTCTTCTTCATTAATCAAATCTTATTAATAACAACAACTTTCAGTTATGGCATTTTCTAATCAAACACCAACAATTGTTGTTTTAAAAGAGGGGACAGATTCATCTCAAGGACGAGGTCAAATTTTAACCAACATTAATGCTTGTTTAGCCATTCAAGACACTTTAAAACCAACATTAGGACCATTTGGATCCGATATTTTAATAGTTGATAGTAATGGGAAACCTACTATATCTAATGATGGGGCCACTATATTAAAATTATTAGATATTGTTCATCCTGCAGCACAAATGTTAGTTGATATTTCTCGATCTCAAGATTGTGAAGTTGGTGATGGGACAACATCGGTGACTATTATAGCTGGAGAATTATTAAAAGAAGCGAAAAATTTTATTGAAGATGGAATCAATCCTCATTTGATTATTAAAGGTTATAGAAAGGCATGTCAATTAAGTATTGAAAAAATCGAATCATTATCAATTGATGTATTGGAAAATAATACTGATAGTGGCAATTTCCGTGATTTATTGGAAAAATGTGCTACTACTGCCATGTCATCAAAATTAATTAAAACTAATTCTAAATTTTTCACAAAAATGGTAGTTGATGCCGTATTAACTTTAGATCGTAATGATTTGAATGAAAATTTAATTGGGATTAAAAAAGTTCCAGGTGGTTCGTTAGAAGATTCATTATTTATTGATGGTGTAGCATTTAAGAAAACTTTTTCATATGCTGGATTTGAACAACAACCAAAATCATTCAGTAACCCCAAAATATTATGTCTTAATGTTGAATTAGAATTAAAAGCTGAAAAAGATAATGCCGAAATTAGAATTGATCAAGTTAATCAATATCAACAAATTGTTGATGCCGAATGGAAAATCATTTTCGATAAATTAGAATCAATTTATCAAACTGGAGCACAAATTGTTTTATCAAAATTACCTATTGGTGATTTAGCTACTCAATATTTTGCTGATCGTAATATATTTTGTGCTGGTAGAGTTAGTGATGATGATATGAATCGTGTGATTCAAGCTGTTGGTGGTGATATTCAATCGAGTTGTTCTAATTTACTTAAAGATGGGAAATTAGGTCAATGTGAAAGTTTTGAAGAAATTCAAATTGGTAATGAACGATTTAATATTTTTAAAGGTTGTCCACAAACTAAAACTTGTACATTAATATTAAGAGGTGGAGCAGAACAAGTGATTGCTGAAGTAGAACGTTCATTACACGATGCCATTATGATTGTTAAACGATCAATTACTCATAAAAAAATTGTTGCTGGTGGTGGTGCCATTGAAATGGAATTATCGAAATATTTACGTGATTATAGTAGACAAATTCATGGGAAACAACAATTAATTATTGCTGCTTTTGCTAAAGCTTTAGAAGTGATTCCAAGACAATTGTGTGAAAATGCAGGGTTTGATAGTATTGAATTATTAAATCGTTTAAGAAGTTATCATGCTAAAGGTGAAACTTGGTATGGTATTGATTTCCAATTGGAAAATATTGGCGATAATTTCAAAAGTTTCATTTGGGAACCTGCATTAGTTAAAATCAATGCCTTAAGTTCTGCTACTGAAGCTGCTGCATTGTTGTTATCAGTTGATGAAACCATTAGAAATGATGAACAAGAACAAGCACAACCTCAAGGTGCACCAGGTAGAGGTAGAGGTGCATACTAATAGAAGGAGTAGTACTTTGTGATTATAGATTTAGGAGTAGCAGTAATATATTATATACCAATTGAAGAATTATAATAAACCAAATCCTACACCTTGTAAGAACCACGTTATAGTTGTAAAGATTAGACTATAAAAAGTAGAACTGATGGTTTGTAGTTCCAAAAGTCTAAATATAATGAATTCAACGAAAAGAAACTTAATGTATTAAAGATTATCAAATAACTCCTTTTCCGTCTCCTTTTCGGTAAGCCGTTTGATATCTCTATATATATATAGATAAATCTATCTTCAATGAACGCGTTATGTGCAGCCTTCTTCTTCTGCGCCTGTGTCGCGGATTATGGTGGTTTTGAACTTTGCGGATTTGCGCGTGTGTGTAATTTTCAATGTTACATAATAATAATAATAAATTAAAATTAATTAATGAATCTGTGTCATGATATATTGAAAGGATGGAAGGAGGGAAGGAGGGAGTTACAAGCGAATTATACATTTTGTGCTTGCATTAGAAGGAGACAATTATCACGATTTGTATAAATTATTTTTCAATATTTTGATCCCCTTCTAATATTTATAGTATAGATTTGCAAGGAGTAAGAAGAAGCTTTTATATAAGATATACAATTTTACTGACTAGTTAACACTGAACATGGTGTATGTCTATTGGGTGGTTTAAATAGCAAATTTCAAGATTCACACGTAATAACATGCTTAAAATACCCACAATGATTACTGGTTATAAGCTTACATTTCCTTCTTCTTCTTCTTGTCGGATAAAGCATTATTAGTATTCTGTATTTATTCATTTGTGATATATCATCATTTATCATCAGATATTTATACTTTACTTCGTCTCGTCCCAGCTTTTCTTGTTCGTTTACCCCTGTAATATTTTTTTTTTCTTATATTATGGGAACGCGTTACGCCACGATCTTTGTTCATCATCTTTCTTCTTCTTTCTACGTTATTCTTTGTTATGTGTCTCTATTATTAATATGAAACAAAATAATCGAATACAATAGAAAACGATAGTGACATTTAAACGAACCAGCGACAAGTAAAAACAAATCAAAACTCTAATTGCTACAAGAAATTAGGTTTATAGTATTGATACATTAGTCTATTAAGATGTAGGAATGAAAATCTGAAATATGTTACTTGTTATAATTACAATGTTAAGTCTATGGAGTGTTTGTAGATATCAATTGAGAGAAGCATGAGAGATGAAACATGAAAGGATGATAATTACAACAGCAATCTCAATATGGGGGAGAGAGGATCATATTAATGTTTCAAGGTTATTTTAATTGATTTGCAGCAACAAAGGCAAAATGTGAAGCAAAAAACTTGAATGCAATCTAGAAGATTCTTTCCCCCCACCAGCTTAAAACATTTAAGGCGTTACAAACTAAGTAGAATGAAGGAGTGAAAACACTACTGTGATATTTGAAATTTGTATACCTCAGTTCAAAGCGAAAAAGATCTACGTGTTTATATACATATAAAAGTACAATAAATTATAGTCTATTCACTAAATACTGAGAATGTTAGTAGATGTAAAAGACAATGTAAAAAGTGGGATTAACAAAACTTTTCTAATATTGATGGTATTGATGGTAGTAGAGGTTGCTGTTGTTGATAATCTTTAATACACGGAATTGGATGAATGGATGGATGGGGGGGACAGAATTTGTTTCACAAAAATGCACGAGATTTTTTCACTTCTTCCAAAAGGAGGAGGAGAAGAGCGACAAAGAGTTCTTATATGTTTCTTGTTTTGTGTAGCTTATATTTTTTTTGCACTTCCCCTTTGCAATGGGCACGTCAAAACAAACCCCAATTCAAGTAGGCAGGAGGAAAAGGAAGAAAAGTGGCGGTAGCAGGAGTGTTGTGGTTCTGGTTCTGGCGCTGATAGCAATCATCAAAAAGTGGAATGGGGCATGGCATGAGAAGAAAAACAAACAAAAAAAATAGAACAGGGACTAACGCGCGTTGTTGCTGTTGTTGTTGTTGTGCGCGCCTTAACAATTAAAACACCAGAAAAGAAAAACAAAAATGAGACAACAGTTAACTCTAATAACAATTAATATAGAAAGGGGAAAAAAAAAAAGAATATAAAGGAAAGGGTTGCAAAAATAAATGTCGCGAGCCTTTTTCTATTTCTTCTCTGCCCGTTATTTTTTTTTTGTCGTCTTAATCATTAGTAGTAGTGAGAGACATTTTTTTTGGTGTTGTAAAAAAAAAATACGCGAAAATCTTCTTTTTTTTTTTTACAACCAAAGAAACTGTAAAAAAAAAAAAAAGGAAAAGTAAACAAACCTTCACTTCTTCTTCTCCTCCCCCCTTTCAAATAAAAAACTATTTAGACGACATTTTTTTTTTTTCTTCAAGTATTTCACACATAACATATATATACACACACACACACATAGTCAGATTGTCAGTCTTTTAACTAATTATCAATTATCATATATAATATATTCAACTTGTCAACCAACCTTTTCTTCTTCTTTACTTTCAAAATTTTTTTATATTTGGTTGCCATTTTCATTCATTTTCATTCATTTTCCAACTTTTATCTTATAGTTCAACATCTTCATTCATTCGCTTTGATTTCTTTATTTATAATACCTTCCCATCCTCATACCATTCCTTTTTAGTTTGATTTTCAATTTCCATTTTTGCATATATTAATTACTATTACTCAGTCCATTCGCTTTAAATCTATACATATATCCTAAATCTTATCATGACATCTTTACAACAACAACAACAACAACAACAACAAAGAGTCAAATATGGTCCTCCACATCATATTAAACGTCGACCATACCATCCAATACTTGAATCATTGGAATTTCAAACCAATCAACAATTAATTCAAGAATATTCTTTAGATATTGTCAATACTTTATCTCAATTGGAATCACTTACATTAGTTAATCCTGCCATGATTGATTTACAACCAGAAATTCAATGGTTTATGCGTCCATTTTTATTAGATTTTTTAATTGAATTGCATTCTTCATTTAAATTACAACCAACAACATTATTTTTATGTCTTAATATTATTGATAGATATTGTGCTAAAAGAATTGTTTTCAAACGTCATTATCAATTAGTTGGTTGTACAGCATTATGGATTGCTAGTAAATATGAAGATAAAAAACTGCGTGTACCCACATTAAAAGAATTAACAATAATGTGTCGTAATGCTTATGATGAAGAAATGTTTGTTCAAATGGAAATGCATATTTTAAGTACTTTAGATTGGTCAATTGGTCATCCAACTTTAGAAGATTGTCTACAATTAGCCATTGATCTGAATAATTTATCTAACAACACCACCAATGATATTGAAAACAAAAGTGTACGTCCTAATCGGAAATCAAGTATATCATCAGCTGTAACTGCTGTTGCTAGGTTTCTTTGTGAATTATCTTTATATGATAAATATTTTTTATCAGTTCCACCATCATTAATTGCTATTACAGCTAATTTATTAAGTTGTTCAATGTTACAAATTCCTCATGCTTCAATAACTTTGAAAAATTTAATTGAACAAGAAATTATTAATCCTCAACAAAAGAAACAAAAGAAAGCTTTCTCCTCTAATTCATCGAGAACAACTACTGCCAGTTATACTCATCAAAATCAACTGGATGTAAGGCATTCCAGTTTTGATGAAGATATAGATTTAGATAGTGGGGATGAAGGGGACGATGATGAAGATTATATTGATGAATTTTATGAAACTAATAATTATGATGATACTAATGCAACTACTTTTGATGAAAGTATAAATAAATCCACTACCATTAATGATGAGAACCAACCACCACAAATTCATACTCCATTTTTAAGTGGATTAGATGAAGATTCAATATTATCAATTAAAAAAATATGTTTAATGTTGATCATTCAATTAAGTAAAGTTACTGAAGTATTATCAAAGAAATATGAAAATTTAGGTGTGATTCAAGTTATTAATAATTTCCATTCTAATTACAAATTTATAATTCAATCAATTTATGAAAATCAAGAATTATTACTCAATACAATAAATGATTCCACTAACAACAATGAAATTGATTATAAATTGATTCAATCGAGTGAAATATTATTACAATTTCCTAAATTTGATGAATATCTTACTGAAGATGAAGATGAAAATGTTTCCACTGATGATGAAGCAAATAGCCAACCTCAAAGTTATGATGGTAGTGGTAGTGATGGGAATAATCAATTATTTACTCCCAAATCACCTAATGCCTTTTCATCAAATTCGTCATTAACATTAAATAATCATCCTCAATCAATGGTTCCGGTAACCCCACCTTCAGCAACTTCACAATATTCATTATTTTCTAATAAAAATAATCGAACTCATGAATCTACAAGTGGATTAAATTCTACTTGTAATACTCCTACTCATATATCAATAAGTTCATTTGCTCCACCTCAACCACCACCAGGCTCAATATTAAAACCAAAATTAACATCGATTAACAGTACTAACAGTTTGAAGATTAAAAAATTAACTAGCAATAGTAATTCTAGTAATATCAATATCCATCATGGTCATCACAACACTAAACAAGAAAAAAGATATAGTCATATTAGTATTGGTAGTAATAGTAGTAGCAAATATGATGGGTTTTCTCCAATTAAGTCAATATCAACTAATGGATCATTAATTACTAATAATGGATCATTTACAAACATTGTTAATAATACCAATTCTTCATCCCCATTAATGAATCAACAACAACAATATTATCATCAACAACAA
>OBUW01000608.1_pt1 | contig 16016 bp, 9 predicted proteins | sample 1475761 | NCBI WGS metagenome assembly OBUW01 (sample SAMEA2579908, study PRJEB22360) | human gut metagenome | biome: human gut; feature: human-associated habitat; material: faeces | place: Denmark | collected 2008/2010
TGCAGCTTCTGTGGCTCGAACACAGTACCTCCAGATTTCAGGTTTGAAATTCTTCAGTCTGACGCTCTCCCAGATGAGCTAAAGCTGCAACAGAAACCCACGCCGGGATTCGAACCCGGAATCCTTTGATTAGAAGTCAAAAGCGATAACCATTTCGCCACGCAGGCACTTGGTAGCAGATCAGAAAGCGTGCATTGACATACTAGCTAAACTTGAATGTTTTTCTTTTGAAACGAAATTATTGTTAATGTAGAAGATTAACTATCAGTTAGGAAATAAAACCTTACTACATTACTTATTAATGGTAGAAAATGCTACAAGTGAAACAACAATAGTAATTTGTAAATTATACTAAAAATTAAACACAATCATATTTTAAAAGAAAACATAATATTAAAACAAACAAGTAGAGATTGAGCCAAGAGATACAAATCAAACAACAAATCAACGACCCACAAATTAGTATTGTAGAACAGCTCACACTAATTTCTCACAACAAAAGCATAGCACCAAATATTGCTGCCATTAACCCAGCATCTCCATAAAACCACCCATTTTGTCCTAAAATACCACCCATTGCAGCAACACCACCTCCAGTATGAGTTTTAGTTTTAGTTGAAGTAGTGACTGTTCTTGTAGTTGTAGCATTAGTGATATTATTATTATTATTATTATTATTGTTGTTGTTGTTATTGTTTGTATTATCAGCAATATTGTTATCATTCTTGTGATGATGACTACTTGTGCCACCACCACTTGTAGCATAAATCAAATTGGAAATTATTAAAATGTATACAATTTGGAAAACCCTCATTTTTTATATAAAATTGTTACTTTGTTGATCTTTAATACTGTAGTAGTAGTTTTAGTAGTGGTTATAACAACAAAAGTTGATTATTTGAAAATTGAAAGTTGTTTCTAAAAGTGAAAAGAAAAAGGGTTAAGAGTGTTTCAAAAATTGTATTTTTTTATTTTGAAAATGAAAAGGTCAAAGAGTAAATGGGAGAAATTGTAAGAAGGGGAATGCATTATTTATCAATAGGGAGTTGAAAAAAAAATAGGAACAAATAAGACATACTTTATCTTATTGTTTCCTAAAAATGTTGATTGTTTAATAGTGTGAATGTAAGTATGAATATGTGAAAAAAAAAACCCTTTTGAATTTATCCCTGGATAAATATTGATATGCCTTTTACTTTCTTTTAGCGTAATAATACGTTATGATACTATATCACTATTGGTAGACTGTACAATTGGTGAATTCATTACTGTCAATATTTTAGGAACTACTTGTTGATTTTTTTTTTCATTGTTTTTTAGCTGCAAAACACAAGCAAAAAATGTATAAACAATTCCAAATGCGATACTACAATCAATACCCAAACAAATAATCTCAACAAATAAAAGCAACTAATATTATCCATCAATTTCTATTAATAGAGAAAGTTTTTTTTAAACTCCACATTGAATTTTCGAAAGAGTTGGTCTTCTTACATGTCACACATTCGGCTAAAAACGGCATTTTTTTTTTGCAACAATAACAATAGAGATAAATTTGTTCTATTGTTCTCACATTCTAGAATGAACACAAGATGGTAAGACGCACGCACACAGGCACGCATTAACACATAACCACACACATACATACATACATATGTAAGTTATTATTATATTGCTGAACCCTGAGCATTGTTCAAAGTTTAATCTTCATAAATCTAGATGTGAGTTATTTAACTGATTACCAACGAGTTAATAAAAAGTATGAGCAAATACTACAATGTATATAACTAAATCAGAAATAATATTATCTATTGTACAAAGTGAGGGTGTATTTGCCAAAATGTAGCAATAATCTAATGCTATTTATATATATATATGTGTGTGAATATACCTAAACGTCTAGATAGGTAAAATTAACCTTGTTGTTGTTCATGGTGCTGTTCTTGTTGTTGTTGTGAGTCATTTTCTAATTGTTTTTGTAGTTTTATCAAATCATCAACTTGTAATTGATAATCCCATCGAGAATTATCATGAATAATAAAATTTATAAAATGATCAGGACGTAAACTATACCCTAATTTATAATTATTTCGATAATGATTGAATAAATCATAACTTTCTCTATAAATGCCAATATTTGATACATTAGCTTGGGCATTGTTATGATTATGATTATAATTACTAATTTTTAATAATTGACTTAGTTCTAAATTGTGATAATTTGTAAAATTCATTGTTTCCAAATATTCTTTCATCATTATTGGATTATATTTTAATAAATTAATATGGTCTGATTTCAGTAATTTATTAAATTTGATTAAACTGTAAGCTTGATTACTCCCATCAGGTGAATTTTCATTGGGTGAATGTTTATGCGCTAAATATTTTGATACATCTTTAGTATTTAACCAAAGATTGAAATTATTGAAATAAGTGAAATCACGATGATTCTTTTTAGCTAAAGATTTCAAATTATATTCATCATTGAGAATATACATGAAATTTTTCGGGATATAACCTGGTTGATTTTCCACCACGGTTTGAATTAATGGTGATAATTCATTATAAGAACTAAAATGGTTATTTCGACAATTATAAAGTTTTAATTGTTGATTCTTGAGCGAGTAGTTATTATTTTTATCACCATCTTTTTGGTTTTGTTTCAACTGATCAAATTTTTGTTTCCCCGCGTCAGTATTTTGATCAATAGTCAAGAAATCATTATATCTATCTGGAGATTCTTCATTGGTCAAGGCTAACCCAGTGATATCAATGTATAAACCAGTATCAATATCAATAAAACGAGCATCAATGTTGTTATTACCATTCCCCTTGGTACGATGAGTAACTGAAGATCCCACATCAATAAAATAACGTCCCATACCATCAAATTCAAATTCTTCGGTTTTATCACTATTACCAAGACGTTTAGTCCCAGCATTCTCCACCACTAAAGACTGATTATAAAATCTTGCTAATTGATATAATTCATGAATTGGCATTTGAACATCAATATCAGTGTCCCAGGGGAAATTAATCCCATTCCAATACCATGACAATAATGAACCATGAGCAATCCAGGTAATTAAATTATTTGATTGAGTGAATTTTAAATAGTTCTTTAATAATCTATGTAATATAATTGATTGCTGTTGAGCATTGTGAATTGTAAGACCATTGTAAAATCTCCAATCATAATGTTCACCACTCCAATTTTCTTTCATTGCCTTGACATATTTGGCTTCATAAAAATATTTTGGTGGATCTTTACAATCAACACTATATTTTATTGAACTCAAAAAGTCTTTTTCAGAGTTTGATAATTGTGAATTTGATGATTCAAGTTGGTTAATGATTGATTGTGGATCATTAATGAAATATTCTTCAGGAATCTCAATTATATGGCTATCAATTTCATTGTCCTTGGGATTGTTTTGTTGTTTTGTTGGTAATAATGAGGGTGGAGAATTCTTAATCAAGGAAATATAACTTGACAATACATTTAAAGTTGATGATTGTTCATTTTCCTTGTTAACTTTTGATGCTAAGTTTGATGTCAATTTCTCATTATATAAAATTGAATTGCTAATATTGTTCACATTATAGTTATCAACATCAAATTGGTAATTTCCATTGGTATTTGTTAAAAAAATCAATCTTTTCGGTGATGGTGCTTGAGTGTAAAGGTATGATTTACCAATTAATTCATGATTAGCACCTGTTTGAGCTTGTGCTGGAGCAAAAATCTTATATCCCAACATGTTTGTAGCTTTATTTTCATTTCCATTATTAGCGTTACCTATAAATTGACAATATTGATCAACACTTTTGATTTCAGAATCTTTATTTAATTTGTCATTGTTGGATATATCAAATAAACTGGAACAAAGGTCAGTTTTCGATGGGTTGAGAATATACTTGTGCAACTTGGAGAAATCAACCCAATCAGACCAATGGAATGGTAATTTTAAATCATTACCGTTGTCTTTATTTGTTTCGATATAATTATAGTATACTGATAATGTTAATCGAGGATCAAATGGTTGAATCAAAGGTTTCTTGTCAGTACTTGATGACGACGACGATGAGGGAGATAATAAATAATTTGGTACTTTCACTGATACGGGTAAATTAAAACTATCATCGAGATTCCATAGATCTATTTTATGATTTTCATCTTGTAATTTCTCGGATTTAATTATTGTTAATTGTTGTTGGAAATTTGAATCAGAAAACAAATTATAATCATAAACTAAGATATTATAATACCATTGATTGAATTGAAGATTAATCTTTTGATATAGTTGGTTTGTATATATATTTAGTTTGGATTGAGTGGTGCTTAGATACACTGATGTACTGGTTGAAGTGGATAGGTATATTGTATAAACGATGGTGAACAATAGTATAGATTTAACAAACAATTTTGGTGATAATAATGCTCGCTTTAGTCTTGGCATTTTGTAGTATATTGTGGTATGAGTGTATGGTGTTGATTATATATATATTGGGAACAGTGTTGCCAAATTCAATAGAAAACAAATAAGTGTTGTCAAAAATAAAAAAAAATGAATCTGTAAAACTTGTTTGTTTGTTTGTTTGTTTGTTTTGATTTGTTTGTGGATTATGGTTGTCTATTTCTTTCAATTATAATAATATTATTATTATAATAATTGTTTAAACACTTTGAATATAAATAATAATTTGTAAACTGGAAAATTGAAAAATTAACCAAACCAAACCAAAATTAACTAAATTGAAAAACGGAAAACGAAAAAACAAAAAATGAAAAACAAAAAACTTTAATTCAAGATCTCTCAAAACTCTAAAAGGTTATTTTGTCTGTATTAGTGATTTTAAACGACTGGAAAAGATAATAAACCCTAAAAATCCCTTTGTAAAAAGTATAAAAATATAAATCAATATGGATTGGAAATAACTAATAAGTAGTTTTTGTAGAATAAATGAATACTTGAAAACCCCCAGAAAAATTCAGGAAGAGACATTCACACATATATATATAAAGCAATACAATAAATTACTTTAGTTCGTAGATTAGAATTGGAATTGAGAAAATCTGTTCTTTTTTTTTTTATTTCTTCACACAAACACAATTGAAATCACAAAAAAAACAACAAGGCAAAAAATTAAAACACAAAACACAAAATGCAAAAACTCTTGAAACTAAAAGTATATGCAGGTTATTTAGAAAGGAGTAAGTAGTGGGGCGAGTGGAAATTAGAAAGTATGACGAGAATGACGGAATTGGCACCAGTTCTAGTTCCAATAAAAATATAATTACTACGAATCCGGTTGGGATTTGCTTATTTGTATACTGTGCTTACCTTTGACGTGTTAATTTAATTCTATTGCAAAAATAAATCGATCAACAATTAACATGATTTATTATTAGTAATTTTTCTTGTATGGTCTAATCTAATTAATTCAATTCCACTCTTTGTCGTTTCGTTTTTTTTTCTCTCTCTTCTCATTTAATTTCATTGGTCAGATCCTTCAAGTTGTTCCTTATTTTTTTTCGTATTAATTCAGTTAGGGGTAAGTTTACTAACAATAGCTATCCAATAGTAGCCCTCACATCTTAATCCAATATTTGTTTCAACTGAGGTGTACAATTTGTTTTATCCCTGTAATGTTTAGAAACAAGGGATAAATTTATCAATATTAATTAATCCTACGCAAACAAACACATCTCTCCAAAAGTTTGCCAAGAAATAGAATCACACACAAAAGAAAAACTAAGGAAATTCTGTAAGAAAACAAATTGTTTCCAGAGTCGGTTATGGACTAGATTCGACACTATTTATGGAAAATGTATGTGTCAGCCTTATTTTACTGTCGTTGTTGCTGCTTTTAGATATGGCCAGATCGATCATAGACGAAGTCATACCTCACATCCCCTTTGACCCTGGAAGTCAGGGGTCGAATCACTTCAATTAAAGCAAACAAGCATGTTTAATTGTGACAAAAGCTAATTTATAGGGGACTCTATTGTTTGTCACTGCTTAATCAAAAAAAAAGAAGTTTAAAAATAGCAGTTAAGGGTTTGTGTGACATTGGAGTAAACAATAGAGGTTCAACAAAACTATGTAGATTTTGGTTATTGTTGAATATATCTTACAACTATCACAGAAGTGATAATTCCGCCTTTGGAGCAGTAGCAACCTTTTCGTGTTTTTTTTTGTTTTTTGTCAATTTCTGTTTGTATCTTTTCATCGTGTGTACCTTTATTGCTTTGACGAACACAACCCCAATACTGTTAATAATAAAGTGAAAGCTCATGAAAAAGTGTATGGGTTGTCCACACAGCTTACATAAAACGATGCATAATATTTGAATCTCATTTTTGACGTCTTGTTATAAATAATGTAATTATAATGTTTTTTGGTTTGAATACTTATTATCTTTTATTTTTCAGATTACCAATGTCTTAGAAATAATATTAACATTCTCTCGCACGCGACTATTTTTTTTTTTTTTCTTTTGTGCTTCTTTTTTTTTTTGACGTGTTGTTGTTATTGCTACAGTAGTGTTCAGTATTTGGTCTGCAACTATGGTTAAGCTCTTTTAATACTCTACATAGTGGTTTTTTGACTTTAAGCCTAATATTATTTATGGATTGAAGTATTACAGTTTACATTTCAAACTTAAATCCAAACCTACACTTAAACGTAAAATTTAATAGAACACTTCACAAATAGTCTCCCATGTCTATAAATTGTAACAGAACAATAAATAAAAGTATCTTATCACACGATAACTAAAATCCAAATCAAAGTATAAATATCGCCCAGAAATTGGTCAGAAAACTGTTCTTTGTGATTGCAGCATTGAAACAATCCTAACTAGCGTCTTTTCGTTTTATTCATTAAGGATTGTTATCTGTCAATCACACTCTTTTATCTATCTCTTCTGTGGTTCCAGAAACAAATAAATCAATCTTCACTTTCAAACAAATAACGATTATAGGGGGAAAAAAAATTTCTTCCTTATAAATCAATTTCTTTAATCAAAATACTTTCATTAATTTGATCCAAATTACCAATCAACTCAACACTTTCATTAGTTAAATCAGTAGCATCATTGTATTTACCATGATTATTAAATTGTAAAATACAACTACTCCCAGCATAAACCACATCTTCTTCAACTCCAACCCGATTACAACATAAAACCGTCACTTTTTCATCATTATTGGCTCCAGTACTGGTTTTGTTGTTGAACCATTTGGGCATAATACTATATTTATGAGATAAATAAGGGAAAAATCTTAAAATCCAATAATTTATTGTTGACCAACTTGCCTCCGCAGAATCCAAATTTTCTTTCAATTCTGATTCTAATTCTTGAGCTAATTCCAATTTATCAGATTTATCAAATTCTTCATTATCAAGAATAGATGGTGAACTGGGATTTAACCATGCCATTGGACAAATCAATAATTTTGCTCGTTGAGAATATGAACTCATACTGAATTCAAATTTATTAAATGGCGCTTCAAATTTATAAGGATTTAAATCCATGCATATACCAATATTTGTAATGACCAGCTGTGTTGTTGTTTCGGAGGTCTCATTGACATTGATATCCTCACGTATTTTGTTGCTGGTGGGAGAAAAATCTAATTCTATTGATGGGAACCCTTTGATGGGATTTTCATTACATCCCCAAACTTCATCAGTTTCATAAAGAAAACTTTTCCGATAATTATAAATCAATTGACCAAACCGATTGAAAACAGCACAACTGTTATAAATTTTATTATCATCATGAGAAAATTCCGGATACCCTATAACCAAAATGGACTGATATTTAATACTTAATTCACGTCCTAAATTTAATGATGGACCAAATTTATCAATTGATTCTAAATATGGTTTTATGGCAGTACTATTGGGGAAATTATATCCTGTAATGGCTAATTCTGGTAATACTATTAGGTCAAATTTGCTATTCAATTGTTGATTTGTCGTTGTTGTTGTAATTGTTGTCTGTGGTGGTGGTGTTGGTTGTTGTTGGGTCGATGAGGATAATAATTTATAAACATTGGAGATGTTTTCATTAATCTTTCCGATTCTTGGATTCAATTGTAATAATGCTACTCTTATCTTCATTATGTGTCAGGCCAGTAAATGGAATAGAGAGGTTTTACTTCTTGAACTGTTGGCGTTGATTCAAATCAAATCAAATTGTTGAGTCAATATCTCTTGTGTGGTCTGGCTGATGATTTTTTTGATGGTTTTCCATTTACGTGCGGTTACCAAATTGTCGGGATAGTAATCCCAGCACTTACAATATCCATAGTAAAGACTATCATTCATTCTAGTTCTTGGCACTTGGGATCTGTTTAAAAGTAAGCTTGAAGAGAGCTTCATTATTCATATCTACTAAATTGTATGTCTAAAAAAAATTAGTATGTGGGGGTTAAGGAGCTTAGTTTTATTGTAACTTGTCATAGATCCGCAAAATCAAGATTTGGTCTGATTTCCGGTTTCCCATATTGCTTTGAGGGCTTAAGCTTATGATAATTCTCCTTTTTTCTTATCTATATCCAAAATAAGCAAATAAAAAGCAAGCTAACATAGGTCATTCGTAATTGATATTAGTGAAAGCCATCATCCCCTTCTACTTTTTAGCTATTGTCCATTGTGGTGCTTTTTTTTTCGATGTTTCGTATTTGTATAAACTTGGATATAAAAAGCCTTGTTTGTTATTGTTGTCGTTGAATTAGGCATCGAAAAAAAACCAGATTAAATCTTCCTTCTTTAAGTTAGAAACTAAAATCAATGTATGCCTTATGACAACACAGCCAATCAGATCTAAAGTTGAATGCGAGGTTGTTGTTGTTATAAGTGCTGTTTTTGATTATTACAAATAATAAAGGTGGCTTAAAATTGAATTCTTTTTCAAGTTAAGCAATAATGGCAGTGACTAAATTTTGATATTCCTTATCTTGAAGGGCCAGTAATCTCCACTCTATAACACATAAGCTGGTTTTGTTTTTCTAATGTCGGAAAGAGTTGATTACCTTGTATTAGCAAATATCAATCAAACCAAGAGTGTGAAGCATTTGTATTATCTGAATTATTTTATAAGAGACAAACCACAAACCCGGCAAATGAAAAGGAACTTACTTCGCCAATAATCATTATTATCATAAAATGAGAAAGTATACCCGAGAAATACACAAAATATACAAAGTCTGTTACTGAGGCGGGGAACTCTGTTATGTTTAATATGCATATGTATTATGCAAGTTAAGTCTCGTATGGGATTTCCAATAACAAAAAACCGTGATTAATATAGGATATAATTTACAAGGCTTAAAAGATGTGATTGTTTTCCCTAAGATAAAATATCAGCAGCAACGAAAGAGAGAACAAAAATTGGAATATGTGTTATCTAGTTTTTGTACCATCACACCATCCTTTTTGTTCGTTTCGATATCAGTTCATAATTATGTAATAGTGAAGCTTGTTCCTGAATTCACGTGTTTTAGTGTTGAACAAAACCAACAAAAGAGATGGGTGGTGGTGGCGGCGGTGAAAATTCAAGACGGGGAAGGGATATAAAAGATGTAAGGGACGCGTGAGGTTAAGAGTTGCCAACGTTAATCTCTACATTGTTGTTCCTAATGATTTTGACTTCGCCTCTTTTCTGGAAAAAAGAAACTCTACTTTGTTTATTTGTGTTGGAAACAATAAGTTGGTGTTGCTCATAATGATGATTCGATCTCTAAACACAAAACGTACTAAACAATAGACAAAAACACCAACCCTTAACTCTGTTCCTTAAACGGCATAAAAAAAATTCATTGTTGTGGACGATTTCATTGAATGAGTATGTGTGTTTTTTTGTAATTTCCCTAAAATAACTAAAAACTAAAAGAGAATTTCCTCATTTTTGTAACTAAAACTATATTGAATGGAAATTGGGAATTTAATTTCATGTTTTGGAGGAGGAGGATGAAGGTTTCAATTTTTGTTCACTTTTGAATTGCCAATCTGTGACAGTTTCAGAAGACAAGCAACTAATGTGCGTTTTGTAGAATTTTACAAATATATACCACCCATTTTGCCGTGTTGAAAATTTTTTCAGAACAAAGGAATTCTTCTTTTCATTTTTCCCTCTTCTTCTTTACCCTTGTTTTCACAACCTGTTAGTTCCTCAAATCATTTTAATTAATCTAGATCTAACAGACACATTTCATAAATCCAGAGCTTTTTTCATTGCTGCTAATTCTAGAGCTAGTTACAGGAAAAGAAAAAGAAAAGTACACATTTATATAAACTCACACGACGTCATAGGTTCAGGTTTTTAAGAAAATTTTGTTTCACCCAAACTTTGAACATTCTCCATTTGTTCACGAATCTCTTGGATTTTCTTTTTTTTGAAAGAGAAAATTTCAGCACACACTTTCCACTACTTAGCACTGCTATAACTTTCCTCCATTTTTACTAGTCAGATCATTTCAAAAAAAAGAAGCCGATAAAGTCAAATCAGGTACCAATCAATCCAATATTTATTATATTCCATCTTAATTACTTACTAAATAATTGCTTTGTTGTGCTTAATTTTTTTTTCTTGGCAACAAATATTAATCCCCGATCAGATTAAACGCAATTTACATACAAAGTGAGAATCCGATAAAAAAACGGAAACAAAGGAAAAAATAATAGAAAAGTTTATTCTATACAGGATACAGGTACAAAAGTTAAAACTTTTTTTTTTCCTGATTTATTAGTAGCAAGTCTTGAGATCACATTATATTATTTCCACAGATCTTGATTCATACAGATTTGCTTCTACTTTCTTTTTATTTTTTTTTTCATATCTTGAAATAATACTTTTTATAGTTGGCATTTTTTTTTATCATATCTAGCATTTCATCTTCTTCATTGGTTACAATACCTATCTCACATCATATACACTAGAACATGTTCATTATTAGAAGATCTCGAGGAATACTATTATTGGTTTCAATTGTTGTTTTCAATTTGATTGCATTATCACTATTTCAATTCACCCCCATAGATGATTATGTCATTGGTAATAAATATATCGACAATATCAAACAACTACTAATAAATTACCAACCAGATTCCCCTTCATCACTATTTAGTTCGTGGAGTTTGAGCAATGATGCAGGATTTGCATTATCTATGAATCATGATAAAGAAATTGCATTCCACAACCAAGTGGCGTCAGCTGCTGATAATCATGAATCAACTAATGAATTATATAATCAACTCGATTCAACAACAATTAAAGCTAGTCAATTCAACGTCATTGATATTCCTAATGATATCCCTTTGGCTTATCAACCATTTGATCCAAGATTCACATTGGGCTTGATTTTGAACTATATTAATGAACAAGAAAATAAGGATCTAGAATTGCCTAGTTTCCATTGGAGTGATTTTGTTGATATGTCACCATTGGAAGATCAATTTTTCCACAATGAAAATGATATTGAAAACTATCAAAAGAAGAAATTGAATTGTAAAGATTTTGATGCCACTAAAAAGAACCCTCGAATTAATCAGAAAAATATGTTATTTCCAACGAAGGAATATTGTATTGATGATGACGAAATTGACAATATACTAAATGATCAAGAACAGTTATCAAGCTATGATTCATATGTTGTTGAACAATTAAAAAAAATCAAGCAGCAAAATTCACCAATGTCATTAGGGTTTCATATTTTCGAGTTCCCAGGAAGAAATGCTAAAAAATATCGCCCTATATTAGGCAAAGCTTATGTTTATGAGTTTATGAAAAACCCTTCAACATTAACAATGTTATTACCAACCACTAATCAAGAACAACAAGGTTTTCAAATGATGTATCAAATGCCTGTTAATCAACAAAATCGAAATAAAATATCAAATTCCAATCAAATATTTAAACTGGGGGTTACAATTGATTTAAAACAAGAATTAAATAAATTGATAACCAGTAATAAACCACAAAAATTAACTAGTTTGACTTATGAAAAACATTTATCACACGATATGTTTGTCGATAACTCGCCTGCGATAATCATGTCAATACAACAACAACTACAAACACAACCACTCAATCAAACTGATACTAATTATTTAAATTCATTGAAATTTTCCTTGCTTTATGAAAACCCTGGTAAATATTTCCATGAAGCCAATATTCTTACTCGAGAAGCGAATTTTGCTCTTGGGGGTCATTATGATTGGAGATTCATGAATGGGATAATCAATAACACTCCACAATTGAGTGTATCAATCAATCAATTGATCAAATCATGGTTCCGATTGACTAATCAATTTGGATTGAACACTTGGATTGCCCATGGTTCATTGTTATCATGGTACTGGAATGGATTACAATTCCCCTGGGATAGTGACATTGATGTACAAATGCCAATTCTGGATTTACACAAATTATCAAGATATTTGAACCAATCAGTGATTGTTGATTTTGGTCATGATATCAATAATATTCGATTAGGTAGATATTTCTTGGACTGTTCCAGTCTTATATCACAAAGAGTTCGTGGTAATGGGAACAATAACATTGATGCACGTTTCATTGATATGGATACCGGGTTGTACATTGATATTACAGGATTAGCATTGAGCAATACCATGGCACCAGCAAGATATAATCACTTATTACACTCAAGTCCTAATAATGGTGAATTGGCTCGAGAAAATAGTCGTGATGCAACTATTAGTGAATTGGCAAGAAATGAATTCTTACAAGTTTATAATTGTCGAAATAATCATTTCAGTCGATTAGAAGAATTGTCGCCCATTAGATTGAGTTTGGTCGAAGGGGAATTTGGTTATATCCCAAATGAATTTGAATCTATTTTGAAAATAGAATATAATGAAAAATCAATCAATAATAAAGACTATAATGGGTTTGTATTCTTACCCAAGTTACGAATTTGGGTGAAAAAGAAACCAATTGTTAATTTTGTTGCTGCAAAGGAAGAAAAAGAACAACAGCAAAAACCAAACCAATCTTCCAAGAAAACTGCTGATGTTATTACTATTGATTTAACTGATGAAGAATATTCCCAGTATTTATTGGAAAATCAGTCAGAGTTGATCAGTTATTTGATTACCAGTAATGTCACTTTATTCCACCAGGATGAATTAGTTCATTACTTTAATGGGAGGTCGGCCAAATCATTGTTTTTCACTGACGAGGAATCACAACAGGTACAGGAAGAACTGCAATCGCAATTGATTTTGAAAAAAGGGCTAATACAAGATTTGAGTCAAGATTTATTCAAATTCAATTCATTTCAATCAAATTATAATTATGCTGATAAATTGAATAAAATCAAACTTTTACTTGGTGAAAAGCAACAACAACAGAATAATGATGACAGCAACAGCAAAAATAGTAGTGGTGATAACAATGATCCATTAAATAGAAATGAAATTGTTAATGAGATTAACTGAATGAAAAGCAATAAGCACAACTGACAGATGTATGTATTGCATATTTATTCGTCTATCAAATCAATAGATCAGTTATAGGGACAGTTAGGTGAGCTCATAGTTTTTGTTTTTTTATTTTGTCGTTTGCAACCAGCTCTTTCAAGAATGATATTATAACGCTATCTATAGCTAAATAGGCTATACAAAAAACGTGTACTAACTAGAAATTAAAAATATCAGAATAAGAATATTCAATTCCAACACTAATATAAAAAATAAAAAAAGATGAGTAAAGAGAAGAAAAGTTGGAATAAGAAAAAAAAAAGAACTATATAAATACTATACATCATGTAAGTATTATCAAACGAAACCACTAAAAAGGTCTGATATTTGTTGCAGTAGTATTTTTCAAGCTAGCAAGTCCAATTAAGTCATCTTCAAAATCAACGGCAACAAATAAATTTCTGAACACGTATGCACCTAATTGAGCAGCATTACCTTTAAGCAAAGCAAGGTAACAGTGATCGGTGTTTTCACTAGGAACATACAAAGTTCTTAAAGGGAATGTGTAATCAACACCATTCAAATTATAGGTAAAGTTTTTACCTTCAAGTAATGAACAGGTAATTTGACCACGGTCGGCTCCAAATTTTGGATCTTCAGGCAAATTAGCAATAACTTGATTATATGCTGCTTCCGGTAAGAAACCGTACCTACCACCGGTATCGATGGTGTAGTTTTTATTAACATCAATGATTTCTCCGTTAATTTCAATATGACCAAGATGTGCTTGAACATTAGCATTTCTAATACTTGTCCAAGTGATATCACCGTCAACTTTAGCAGCATCATAACCTCCAACAGTTAAAGCACCTGGCGTTCCATCAAGGTTTTGTAAGTAGATAGAATAAGCAGCTTTATCAACTAAGCCATGGTATTTAGCAGCCCAAACAATACTTTGATTTTTGTCAGATGGTGGTCTTGCTAAACCAAAAATACCATCACCCGCAGTTGAATTATAAACATCATTGAAGGTTACTTGAGGGATTTGTAAATTTCCAATTTGGATAGAATCACTGACTAACTCACCAATGTAGTATGCCAGTCGTGTAAAAAATGACCTTGCTGTTTTACCCAGCTTTACAACGGTCAGCGAGCCAGATGAATTATAAGTACCGTGTTTATGGCAATTCGGACAAGTGGCATTAGCATCATTGATTTGTATTAACCAACTACCAGTATCGGCTGCAAGTGTTACTGGGTCTTGGTTTGATCCAATTTTAAGAGGGAACGACCAGTGAGTGTCCTTTACTGGGGCAGCAGTACCGGTACCAAAGTTGGTATCTCTTTTGATAGGATCGGAAAATCTTAGCTCAAAATCAAAACTAATGACCTTTGGGTTGCTTTTCAAAGCAACAGCATCAACAAAAATTGCTAAAGAAATGAAAGACAAAATATTGAAAATCATGTTATTCTCTGTTTGCTTAATTGATTGAGATATTGAAAAAAAAAGAACCAATCAACTGTTGAATTTATTCTTCTTGTGGACCATTTGGTGACCTTTAATATTAATTGTTTGGGAAAAGATGTCCTTGTAGAGGGGTAAGCTTTTCCCAAGGAAAACTCAGCATGGTTCATACTCTGAAATTTGTACAAATGCAAATAATTAGTTTCCTAATAACTTCTTTTGCTAATGTGGGTGTTCTTAATAATACAGTCCTTAAATGGTTGGTATCCCATGTCTGTCTAAATCTCATAGAAAACCTATTGTTGAGCAATGGAGCTTTCTTATAACCATTTCATAACATGAAATCCACCATTACTAATATTTAATAACTACTGATACAATCAATAATACAACGGTTATAATTTTTAACTTACCACTATAGTTCATATTACACGTTTTTAAAAGACCTTTGTGTTTAATCGTGTTTATAGTCGGATCACAGCAGTCCTCTACTTTTTCACCAATCTCTTGGTTTGCAACTATTCTATTAAATCATTAGTGAATGCCACATAAAATTCCAAAGAATGATTTAACAATGATAACAAGAGAAGAAAACATTTTTAAATTGTATTTCTAATTAGTTTTATTTTGGCATTTTCTTCGGGCACATTGTTTGGTAGTTGCAACGTAATCATTGAATTGTCTTTGATAAATATAATGGTATTAGTGTTTTCCAAATTCTTAACCCCAAGCGGAATTTCTGCTATTTCTTCAAATGGTAATAAATTGATAACAAATTGACTTTGATGGGTACAATGTTCATAATCTTTTTAGTTGTCTGTTGTTTTTTCTTTCAAAAGTTTCTGCTCTACTGGTTTGATTTCTGTTGATAACAATTAGTGGTCGTGAACCAACGCCAACGAGAATTTTCCTTTCCGCACGCTCCCCTTTAATACCAAACAACATTGACTTACAAATCTGGGTCAACTCAACATCTTCCGAGTTGTTCATTTTTTAGTTTTTTGCAAAAATCATTGAAGTAGAAGTGTCGCAAAGTACCATGGAGGGGCACCTACGAAATTGTTGTTTAGATATAGATATTGTCTTTATACTAAAAA
>OBUW01000609.1_pt1 | contig 15986 bp, 6 predicted proteins | sample 1475761 | NCBI WGS metagenome assembly OBUW01 (sample SAMEA2579908, study PRJEB22360) | human gut metagenome | biome: human gut; feature: human-associated habitat; material: faeces | place: Denmark | collected 2008/2010
CATACGATAGAAGAAAATAATAGAATTTACTTTCAAATACAAGTTTGCATATTTGTAACGCCCCATTCTGTATAACATCAGACAATAGGTGTGTTTAGAGACTTGATTGACAAGCTCCAAAACTACGAATACAGTTTGATAATCTTATTCAACGTTTATTGATCAACTGCTCTTTACGACTATGTATTAGTTAAACTGTTGCTTGTTTGCTTGTCTTGATAACAAAATTATTTCACACGCAAAAGGGTTTTATGTATTTGTGTGTATGTTCGTTTATCAACACTTCCTCTATTTTAAGGCTTGAACGAATCAAAAAACGCGCTCGAAAAAACATTTACCCCTTTTTTACGAATGTTGATTTCAAAATTCCAACGTAAATGGTTTTCTACGAAAATAAACTTTTAAATGCTATTATTTTGAATACATTGTTCTTATATAGTTTAGAAAAACGAAATGTTCCGCTCCACCAGTAAAATAATAATAAAGATAAGAGGTGAAGTGGTGAAGTGGGAACAATATTAGAGAGGGAAAACAAAAATAGAAAGATAATAATCAACAAAATCCCGATAAGCAATTACAAATTGTCATTGTAAGATTTGTGGCTAGAGTTAATGTTTTCTGTATTTTTGATTCTTTATTTTTATTTTCCAAAAATAATCTTTATTATTCTAAAAAAGAAAGACAACAAAAGAACAAAACTTAACTTAATTTAATTTGACTTAACTTAACTTAACTTAATCCATTTATGAAGAGTTTTTCAAGTTAGTAGATAACCATTCCAAACCTTCGTATAAACCATCCCCAGTAGTGGCACAAGTAGCTTGGATGTACCATGGTCTTTGTCTGATTGAATGTAAACCTAATTTTTCAGTTATTTCAGCGGCGTTCATAGCATTTGGCAAATCTTGTTTGTTAGCAAACACTAATAACAATGCATCTCTTAATTCATCTTCATTCAACATTTGTTGTAATTCTTCTCTAGCTTCAGCAATACGATCTCTATCGTTGGAATCAACCACAAAAATGATACCTTGAGTGTTTTGGAAATAATATCTCCATAATGGTCTGATTTTATCTTGACCACCGACATCCCATACAGTGAATGAAATATTCTTGTATTCAACGGTTTCAACATTGAAACCAATGGTTGGAATAGTGGTGACAATTTCACCCAATTTCAACTTATATAATATAGTGGTTTTACCGGCAGCATCTAAACCAACCATCAAGATTCTCATTTCTTTGTTACCAAAGAGATTAGCAAATAATTTGGAAAATGATAAACCCATGACTAATTACAACAATATTTTTTCTTTTTTGATAAATGAACAAGTGGAACTGATAACAGTTATAAAATACAGTTTTTATCTGAAAATCTAGTAATGCTAAAAAAAATTAAAGATAGATGATTCTTTTATGATTGATTATATTTATTATATTGGATGATTTGTTAATTCTGATCTCCAAATAAATAAAAAATATAAAAACAAAGACTTTTCTGTAGTTAGTGGTATTAAGATATCAATTAATCTTTAATTGTAGTTTTCTTTTTCTTGTGTTTTTTTTTTCCTTTTTCTTTTAAATCAACTGATTCCTTTAAAATATCAATTAGATTTGATAGATTGATTAAAAAGTTGGGTTGCTTTCGTTGGAAAAGATTGGATAAGTGGACAAAAAAAAAGGCAAAAGAAAAGAATTGAAAATAACAACAAATCAAATTTTTCTCTCGATTTTTCTTTGATTTTTTTTTTTTGGTTTGTTAGACACACACTCACTCACTCTCATATTAATTGTTGTTCATTGTTGGACAAACAATCTATGGACAGCAAATAATTTCAGCATAAAAAATGTGACCTAAAGGACACACACTAAAAAAAGAAATCGGCACCTTAACTGGACATGGAAATACCCGCGTATTACGGCATATAAACTGTAACGTTGTTGTCCCATGTCGTGTCAAACTTAATACACTTGAAATACAACTCAGTATCTCACCTACTAATATACATATTTATGGTTGTATTATTCAGACATTACTTGTAGATATAAAGATATAAAAAAATAAGCTAAAGTAACGGAGAAGAAATACTATCTTTTTTTAAAAAAAAAAGGATAAGAGATAATAATAGTATTTCCAGTAAAAACAACAACTACTGTTATCAACCACCACCGCCACTAGAACGCCAATGTTAAAAAAGTTTAAAGCAATAGGAAAACTTGGAACACGTCCTTATTTCCCTATATTGATTTTACAATTGGAAAATTGTTGCAAACCCCGAAGAAATACTGCATAATTAACATCCTTATTATCTGGCTCCCAATATATTTCACTCAATCTAATATGCCATGGTGGATAATCTTCCAAATTCAATGATGGGGCAAAGCTAATCAATAGATCGGGTTCTGGTCCCACTAATTCATGTAATTCTTCATCAATTAAGTCAATAGTAATATCTCTTATCAGTAATTCTCGATTGACAGCTAATTCACTCATGGTTTTAGTCAATTCTACCAATGTTGGCTTCCCATCAATACGACTAATCAAATCAATCTCTAAGTCAACTGCATTGCCATCAATATGATTGTCACTATAGATGATCAAATTCTTATGAGGGATTCTAATGGAAAATGTTGGAATTGCCTCTGTTCCAAAATATAACACCAATGTTTTCGTAATGTACTTACGTAAATCAACAATACAACCACTGTTTTCTATTAAAGCTCCAGTGAATTCGTAAATAATCAATTTGGTTAACCCAGCACTCATTGACCATGCTGTCAACTCACTAATTGAATTGATTAATCCATCTTTACCACCATTTTCATCTTCGTCATCCTGTAAATCTAATATACAACTAACAATTTTCGGGATCTTTTCCAATTTATTAATGTCCTCCCTAATCACTTGTGGTGACTTGCTTGGATAATAAGTTACTGCCAAATATTTCAAATATACACGACGATAAAGATATTGGAAATTCTTATATATGGCAATCATAAAGAATAAACTTAGTAGGATAAAATGATTAATATAAAACATCGACATTTGAAACACTGAATTAGTGGTCTTACTAGTAGTTTTGATTAAACTACGGAATAACGCCAAAATTATACTAAAGATGTTATATATCCGATAAGAATTTGGTGGTGCTTTGGTCTCCGAATCTTCATTTGATTCATTGTCGTTATTATTCATATCACGAGTTATGTTCTTTAATTGAGTGTTTCCATTGTTACGTAATCGAACATTTTCAGATATCTTGGGTGAAGTTACATTCATGTTAGCCGCTGTGGAAAGGATTCTGATAAACTTGATGATCACTGTACTTGAAAAAGTTCAAACATTTTTTTTTTCTTTTACAACTCATTGAATTGCAATGTGTGTAAGAGATTGGTTTTTTTTTCTCTCGGTCACTCGCTTCTGCAAGAATACACCACAATACTGGGTACTGCTACCAAATGATAGTGCCACTTGTCATCATCAGTATTACTGTAATTCTAAATAAAAATGAGTCGAACTGGGACTTATGTGGTAATGTTTTTGTTGCTTGTAAATTTTGTTGACAGTTTTTAGCATTGTTTAATAAAGGGTAAGTTAAGAATTAGAGATGAAAGTTAACAGAAATTGGTTAGTACCAATTTTGGTGAGGTTATTTTGCTAAATAGAGTCAAAATTACGCGTCGAGTATTAAAAATACAACATTTACTTTACTTTAGATTTGATTCCCCTTTATAAGAAATGAGGCGGAAGACAACTAACCAATAGGGATTGAGGTTAATTTTAGAAATGTTGTTTCCCATAAACATTCAGTTAAGACTGGTTATATTTTCTAGTACGTATTCTCGGCTATCCCTGCTGCTGCTGGTGTCGTCGTTTTGGTGCGGGGAAACTAAACATCGACAGATTTTTTTTTTGATCCTATTTACACTAATCAGATCAAATCCCACCACACCAACGGAGTTAATAGGTCTTTTAAACAGGGATCTTAGATCTTACTCTTTTCAACCACACCTTCTTTATTATAATATTTTAAATGAACACAATAAAATAAGAAAAAAACTATAATAAATAACCGTATTATATCCTTATGTTTATGTTAATTATTTTCTTCTCTCTTAAAGGTTCCCCCAAAACTTCTATTACTTTGCCTCTTTAGTTTTTTTTTCTTGGTCGAATAATTTTTATTCGGATATTAATTGTAATTTACACACGCTCATACAAACGTAGACAAAGAAAAAGAGAAAAACAATTTAATCATCAGGAACTTCTTACATTATTTTTTTTATAACTTAATTCGATCACATTCAAGTGTTAAATTATACCCCCATATATATACACATCACTTTTTACGTTTTTTTCTTTCTTTTTTTTTTATTACGAATAACTATTTGTTTTGAGTGATTAGGTACCACATATGTATTTTGTCCTATAATACCGTATTCGAAGATATGAAAAATTTATCTGTGTTTCCATTTTTAACTCGTATAATGTACGATGCTTCATTGGAAGACGAGTATTATCGTCAAATGAGACAAAAATCATCGTCGATATCGGCATTCAAAGTAGGGTTGGTGGCAGCTATGGGTGGGTTTCTTTATGGGTATGATACTGGTTTAATCAATGACCTATTAGAAATGGAATATGTTTACACTCATTTCCCTAGCAACAACAAAAGTTTCACTTCTCATGAACGATCTATTCTTGTGGCAATTTTATCATTAGGTACTTTTATTGGTGCATTGATTGCACCTTTAGCATCTGACCGATATGGCAGAAAATTTTCTATTATGATGTCATCAGGACTAATGTTCATTACTGGGAACATTCTACAAATTGCATCAGCTAGTATTGCCCTAATGTGTGTGGGGAGATTTGTATCTGGGGTATCAGTGGGGATTCTTTCTGCTATTGTTCCGTTATATCAAGCTGAAGTGTCGCCAAAATGGCTGAGAGGTTCAGTGGTGTTTACTTATCAATGGAGTATAACTGCCGGACTTTTAGTTTCGAGTGCCGTGTGTCAAGGCACAAGGAAAATAAATAATTCAGGATCATATCGAATACCTATAGGTTTACAGTTTTTATGGGCCCTTATTTTATTTTTTGGAATGTCTTTTCTACCGGAATCCCCACGTTATTATGTACAACAGGATAATTTACAACTGGCATTGGATTCATTATGTAAATTACGGAAACTACCGCCTGATGACGACGATCTAATAGAAGAATTGGTCGATATAAAAGCTAATTATGATTATGAATTATCTTATGGGAAAACGACTGTTTTGGATTGTTTCAAAAGTGGAGGTGGTCGACATAAACAAGGTTTAAGGATGCTAACTGGTATTGGTGTCCAATTTTTCCAACAATGTTCCGGGATAAATTTTATTTTTTATTATGGAGTCAATTTTTTTTCATCAACAGGGATAAATAATTATTATATTATGTCATTCATTACCTATTTGGTCAATGTTATTTTCACAGTACCGGGGATCATGATGATTGATGTCGTTGGTAGACGACCGTTATTGTTTTGGGGAGGTGTTGGGATGGCCGTGTGTAATTTCATTATTGCCATTGCTGGTGTCAGTGTTAAAAATGATGAAGTTAATGGGATTTTATGTGTTTCATTTGCATGTGTTTTTATTGCATTTTTTGCTAGTACTTGGGGTGGTTGTACGTGGGCCCTTTGTTCAGATATCTATGGTATATCTATTAGACAAAAGGCAGTTGCTTTGACAGCAGCTACAAATTGGTTAGTCAATTTTATTTTTGCGTTCATCACTCCATATTTAATTGATACAGGTCAACATACTGCCGCCATTGGTAGTAAGATTTTTTTCATCTGGGGTAGTTTTAATGCTTGTGGCGCCATATTTGTCTTTTTCACAGTTTATGAAACTAAGGGGTTAAAATTAGAAGAAGTCGATTACATGTATGTTAATTGTGATAATGCTAGAGTTTCCACTAAATTTATATCTACGAAAATTGACTTTGCTCATTTAGATGAGAATTATAATCCAATACCAATGACACAATTACCAGACTCGACATCATCTAATGAAATGTATCATGATAAAGGATCAGATGAGAATTCATCGCCTCAACAACTACCACACCACCACCAGCAACAACCATTGTATAATGGCGAAGATCAGAATAATTTAACAATAATTCCATACGACAATTCCCTGACAATATCTAGTGTTAATTCTATTGAAGAAAGACGAGATTCTATTCCATCAACTAACGGGTTATCTTTCACGTCATCGTCACAATCACATCCACAATCAAACTCATATTCACATTCTAATTCACATTCAGCAACGTATCGATCCAAAAGTCATAATTCAATGATATCCAATGATTATCAGCTGTATTTAGAATCAATTCAACGAGAATATTCTCAACATTATCAAAACTCTTCGGCTATGATAAAACAATTATCTCGCAATAGTCGAAACAATGGGTCCGATCAAGAGGAAAGACATGAACCAATACAAAAACAAGAAATCATTGATAGTCCATTGAATATTAATAGTATTAACCATATCAATAATATACCTACTACAGTGATAGCAACACCATTTTTTGCTCATCCCCCAAGTGATTCAGATTCGAGTGATGATGAAGAGGAAGAGGAGGTGGTGGTGGAACAAGAAGGGGTAAAAATAAACGACGTTACTACTATTAAATAAGGGTGTCATATAGAGGCTGATATTTTTTTTTCATTTTAGATGAAATAAATGGTTTGATTCAATTCTTTTAATTACAACGGGAATTTGTTAATTTTTTATTTTTAGAAATTAAAAAACGAAAAATAAAAGGAAATATAAGCGTATATGTATTAAATATTAATTTCAACTTTTATCAGGGTTAAAACTCAAAAGATTACTGTAAATTTGTAAAATCGGGTAGATCGTTAATTAGGCGGGGTGCTTTGGTGGTGGTGTGTTACGAGAAAAAAAGCCATTACGGAGCAAAATCTGGAGAAAATTAAGGGAGGAAAAAAAAAAGGACCAAAAACTATTCCGCCACTGTGAATTACACCCAACTCATTTAACTAATACACATAAATCTTGCACTAACAACAATGAGTAATGCTAACCAAAGCAATAAATTTGCCATTCATGATGCTATTAAAGAAGGCAATACTTTATTAGCCAAGAAATTAATTGATGAACAACCAGCAAGTAAATTATATATATCAGATGATGATGAAAGAACTCCATTACATTGGGCAGTTTCATTCAATAACCCTGATTTGGTACAATACATCTTACTGAAAACTCCCAATGATTTAGATATTGATGAATATGTTGATGGTAGTGGATGGACACCATTACATATTGCTGCCTCATTAGGTAATTCTACCATTTTCAATCAATTATTGAGAAGAGCAAACAGCAGCAGCACCACCACTTCTAACAATTCTACTCAACCAGAACTTGATGTTAATTTACAAACTAATTCCGGGACTACATGTTTACATTTAGCTATTAGTAAGAATAATTATGATATAGTGAAAGAATTAATCGAGACTTATAAAGCCAATTGTCGAATTAAAGATAAAAAAGGGTATACACCATTACATCGAGCTGCTAGTATTGGATCAATACCAATCATTAAATTATTGGTAGAAAAGGGGAAAATCAATATTAATGCTCAAGATAATGATGGATGGACTAGTTTACATCATGCATTGGCTGAAGGACATGGTGATGTGGCGGTATTATTGGTCAAATTGGGAGCTGATCCAAATATTGTTAATAATGATGGTGAAACTCCGGTGAAAGTTGCAGTTGATGATAAAGTGGCTAAATATTTCACTGAAAATATATAAATAGAGAAAGTAACGAGAGAGAGAGTTTTAAGTTGGAGTGGAAACGATTTTTTTAGTAATACACATTAAAAAGAAGACTATCTAACTGATTTCGGTAAATATTCGTGGTGATGATTGTGGAGTAGTCCCTTTGTTATATGGAATTTCATTAAAATGTCCTTTTTCGTTTTAAATATTGTTAGGAAGTAAGTAAGTAGTATCAACTTTGTAATATCCATAATTGAACGATTTGTTTCAGATCAAACATCAAACTTCATTTCAAAAAGTCTATTGGAGAAGAGATGATCTGGGGACAATAATGAGACAAATTGGAGGCTTTTGTTGTTCTATTGTTTAATATGTGACTCCTCACCTACACAATTCCCATTAACCCCAAAAGATTCTAAATTAACTGCAGCAAATAAACACTAAATCAAAATTATCATGACACCTACTAGATTATTTCACTGCTTTTGATAAGAAATCATGAGCTTTTTTTTTCTTCTTCCTCCTGATATCCGTCATGATGTCATGCATTTCTTGGTGAAGAGTTTCGGCAAAGAACAGGGAAAGAACGGCTAGAAAAAACTAATGACCGATCTCATTTTCACGCAATATGAACGAGCAAGTTGGGCCCCAGATACGACATAAGTTTATACAGAATCAACAAATTGCTATTGATCCCTTCCTCCCTTATTATTCTCCCCGTCATTAACTTAAAGTGCGCAGGGCTTTGTCTGGTTGTAATTGACAACACGAATGACTAGATCCGATCGTATAGATGATAATATATGTAATCTTGACAAGAGAGATTTCTACTGAGATGACCTTCTTCGCCTCTAGACAAGACCCGAGAGTTACCAATACGATTCTAACTACAAAGTATAATATTCAATAGTTTGATAGACAAAGATAAAAATCCCTTCAAGTTAGTTGGTTGAGGCTTTTAGTTAGGGGTGTGTGTGTGTGTTTTGTTTGTGTCCTAGAACAATTGGAAAACTCTTTTTCCATACTTTAATTGTTAACTATTCCACAAAGCATAGCAGGAACAACAACAACAACAATAAGATTTACATTGAATAATGCGATGGCATATACATAGAAACCAACTATCTCCATCTAAGGCAGAAACCAAAACAAGAAACGGTAAAACCACTCAATTGAAGCAAGAGAGACTAAAAATGAAAATGAACCGGAAATGGCAAATATTAAATACATATTGAGCCATTTTTTTGGCAAGTGATTATGATGACGATAACGACGGTGATGACGAAGAGATTGAGTTGAGATACGGGACAAAACAGTCGAAAACAACTTGACATGGAACTTAGAAAATTAACTAATTGATCATTAAGAAACTTATTTTACACGGGGTTTTTCTATTCATATTGTGTCATTTTGTCACAGTTTTTTTTTTTAGTATTTCTCATAATTATTTTTTTTATTCTTTTGGGCTAATTTGAAAATTTCAGATTAGATGTTTCCTAATTAGGACGAATACTACCCGAATAAACCGAATCCAAAACAAACATTTTATCAAGATAGAAAAGGTGCGGGTGACTGGCTGACCGGATAAGACAGAGTAAATGTGTTTACAAAACTACGAAACTACAAAACCACAAAAGTTTAGCAATGATGATGACGAAAAAAAAAACCACAACGAGCAAAATGAAAAAATAAACCTCTGTCAACAGGAACTTTACAAAATCACAAAATACATTGAATTCTACTTCTAGATTAGATTGAGAAAGATTAAGAGAGAAAGAGAAAGAGAAAGACGTATAGATTGAAGACTAAAAGTGATGACCTTTTCGCCCAATTGAGAGAGTGAAAGAGTATGACATAGTTTGTTTGACAACTTAGAATTGTATCTTGCTTAACCATTTGTTGAAACAGATATGTAACAAAACTAACACAGTAGTAGTAGCAGAAGTAGTAGTAGTAGTTAATTAAAGAGCAATATATGTAAGAGATTTGGAATTTCAACCAACAAAGAAGAGAAAAAGGACAAAATTGGTATCTGTACACTACTAAAATAGAATACCCCTTTCATAACAAGAGAAAAATAACACTAACAACATTCGGTTTTTTTTTTTGTTTTAGTTATTGTTGTGACTTTAATGGGTAATTAGAAGTTAAGAAGTATTAAAGATTTTAGTATTACAGTAATAAATTAATAATAAGAATATAATTGCTTTCCACTTTCCTTAAATTTTCTTCTTTTGCTTCATTTAATAAAAATATATTTATAACTTTTCTTTCCCTTCCTTTTTTCATTCCCCTTCCTTTTCCCTCCCCTTCTTTTTCTTCTTTTTTCTTTTTCTTTCTCCTTTCTTGTTTTTGAATTCATTCAACTTAATCGATTGATACAATTTTGATAATTCATTCAAGAATCTTAATCAATTTCATATATCAAACAATCAATTCATCATAATGTTAGCTATTGGAGACGTTATTTTAAGAGCATTCAACTTTGTCTTTTTAGTCATTGCCTTGGGGTTGACTGGTTCCCTTGCTGCCACCACCATTACCCAACATAACCCACAAATCAATTTTGCTGTATTTGCCGCAGCTTTTGGTCTTTTGACTTCATCCTTTTACGGGGTCTTTGCTTACTTCGTTGCAGCATTTGCTTGGCCAGTGATTTTGTTTGTGTTTGACTTCTTGAACTTTGTTTTCACTTTTGCTGCTGCTACAGCCATTGCTGCTGGTATTAGGGCTCACAGTTGTTCTAACCAAGATTACCTTGATGATAACAATATTGCTCAAGGTTCAAGTGGAAGATGTAGAAAAGCTCAAGCTTCAACTGCTTTCTTGTACTTTTCCACATTTATCTTTATTGCTTCTGCTATTTTCAGTGCCATTTCCCTTTCCAAAGGTGGTTTATTCGGTCACTCTTCCAGACCAGCTCCAAGAACTGGTGTCCCAACCATGTCCCAAGTTTAAGATTTGGTTTGAAAATGATTATATTCCCACATCAAAACTAATTTATTTGTCTTTTTAAAGTAAAAAAATTCCAAAAAACTAAAAAAAAAGCTATATACAAATATAAAGAGCAAAGGTGTTATAAGTATTTACAGCACCAAGAAGTTAAAAGTTTGACTTATTTTCAATTACAAATCCATTTCTTAATCTTTACAACTACCATATTTTAGTCCTTGCGATTAAAATCATCACAATCACTAACAACAAAACATCCATCACCATCATAATTAATTTTTTTATATCTTCATTTTTATTTTGTAACTTCTATCATTTTTTCAATCAAGCTGTGTTTATTTTGGGGTATAATTATACTACATCAAAGATCTAGAATTTCATTATGGTTAAAGAGTTTTGAAAAATTCTTTTTTTATGGAAATTGTCTTTATATTAATGATGTCAATTCTTTATCTTTTTACAAACAACAAGAAAAAGTATCTTGCTGTGCTGAGGTGTTTGTTACTTGTTTGGTGTATTTAATTTATTTTACCCTTATAATTTGCAATGGTTTTTTATTTTTGAAAAAAGTATTCCCGTTTTTTTTTTGTTTTAACATTTATATATTTAATCTTCCTCCAATTGTGATTCCACAACCATTAATCTCATGGGGAGGTGGTTTCTTATCGTTATTGTAACTTATTCTTCCGTTGTTGTTTTTTTATTTTTATAATTATTATTCTTTTTGCTAATATATATTATACATATATCTATAAATATAATTATATCGTTGTCAATAATTTCTAATTTCTCGAGAAGTCCAAGATTTTACATCATGTATTGTTGAGATTGACGTTAGTTGTAGTAAGACTATGGCATAAAAGTTGCTTTTGTTAAATCCTTTTATAGTCATCTCCCGGAAGAAGTTTTTATTTAAATTAGTCTTATTGTGTATTCTTTTGGTTTAAGATTGCTATTACATAAAGATAATTATTTTTGGTGGACACAAAAATGAGTGTGTGGGTTTCATTGTCACATAACTTTTTTTTTGTTAAGGGGGGGTGGGCAACAACAAACAAGGGATGTGGTGTTTATCAAAGTTGCATGAATGCTCCCCCACCATGCCTTTCGCCACCTCCTCGACTTATTCAATTTCTTGAGATGATTAAGACGTCTCCAACCTTGTGTCCATACAATTCTGATTTTTAAAATCTATTGAAACAGAATTTATATTGAAAAAAGAGAGAGGACAAGAGAGAAAGAATTAGCAATGTAAAGTTTTGCAACCCACTCTTTACAAATTCAAATACTTAGTATCAAAAGATATATATCCTTTTGAACAAGAACTCTACCATAAGATAAAAGACAAAAATACAATTAAACCAATAATAAATCTATACATCCTTCCTATTTCATCTTCTTTTCCTTTGTTTTCTTTCTCTTTCATATTGATTCTTTTCAGCCCCTTCTTCTGATTGAATCGAATTAACAATATTGGCCATCTTTTTATGATAATCATCATACATTCTTTTCTTTTCCGATATTTGTTCACGTGCAATAAATCTATTTTCTTGACGAATATCTTTAAGTGCTGCCTTCTTTTCCTTTTTCAATTCATGTTTAACTTTATTCAATTCTTGACGTTCTCGATTAACATCATAAGATTTCTTATCAGGGTTGAAATTCTCTTCGAATTTAGGTGCAAAAGTGGCAATGGCGATGGCTTTATGATGTTGTAATGTCAATGGTTTACGATCTTTCACCAAATTAGCATGTAATCTTGTGAATTTAGTTAATATTGGACCAGCAACAGTGGCATTATATTTGGTGATATGTTTTAATATACTGATAAATGATTCAAGAATTTCAATTAAACTAGACTTTTCTTTCCATAATGTAACACATTTATCCATTAATTGAATTAATTTACTGATTAAACTGGATTTATTTAAATCTTCTTCATATAATTGTTTAATTGATAATGTTTGTTCCTGTGAACATATTTTTTCTGATTTATTCATGGAAAATTGCACAGTGATACTCCCTGCTGTTGCTGCTGTAGGAGAAATTGATAATAATTTCAAAGTATCCAATTTATCAACTTCGGGAATCATCATAAATAATGCATGTTCAATAAAACTAATGATTTCTGGATCATATCTTTTAGCAAATCGTTGATACATTAATAAAACATCGATTAAATAAACTCCATGAGCAATATCAGTCACGGTTTTCGGATGATAAATTATATTACTTAGTATTTGATTAATTAAAATCAAGCTTGGAGTGATAACAATATGATAATGATCTGAGGAAGAAAATAAATACGCAATTATGGTGAAAAATACTAAATCTCCAGGAGTCAATTGCTTATCGATTCTTGATTGAATATGTTTAATATGTTCACGAACTCTTTCAACTAATGATTCATTGTAAGCTTTTGTTGTTGTGGTGGTGGTGGTGATGGTAGTTGCTCTTGAAGATGTTGATGATTCGGCCAATTTTCTTAATATTTTCACAAATGGTTCAAAATCTTGATATTGATTGGCAATATGTAAAATATATTCAAACAATATGCCAACAAAATTACTCATTTTCTCTTTATTCCCCTCAGCTAAATTTGGTTTATAAGTTTCACATATTTTCTTAACATATTCTGGTTGTTTACTTGGATCAACATTCGACATTTCTTGTATAAATTCTTCAATTGTAAATGGCATGATTACACTAGTAATTTTTTGAGATTTAACTTGTCTTTTATGTGGAGGTTGATCTTGTTCTTCTTCCTCACTATCACTTTCTTGATCTGAATTCTTAATAGTAAATCCATCAGCTTCGTTTTCATCATTTTCTCTATCACTACCAGCCCAAAAATCATTATCTAAATCATCACCTTGAGTATCTCTATCATCATCAACAAATCCTTCCATTCTTCTTAATCTATCAGCTTCCAATTTTTTCATTTTCTCTTCATGTTCTTTACGTATTTCTTCATCGGTTTTCGTTCTTTCTGCGGGAACTGCTCTTCTATCATAGGTTAATTCTCTCACTTTATTGTCATATTCAATTTGTTCAGGTGTTTTAGTTGAAAAGACTCCATCAGCCTTACCACTTCCACTATTGGCAGTAGTTTTAGAAATTTGCAGTTGTACATTTCTTAAATCATCCATGACATCACCAAAATCTTCATCTAATTCATCAATTTGATCTTGAGTCTTGGCAAATTCTTTTTGTCTTTGTTGTTTATAAAATTTCGATTTGGCAATGATTTCTTTCATCACTTCATTTTTACTTTTCTTCTTTGGTGGTTGTTGTTGTAAAGAATCTTCATCAACATAATTAATAGTTTCTTCATCATCTAAAGATAAAGCATTTCCTCTATGAGTCAACATAAATCCACCATTATCTTCGCCATCACTTTCGTCTGGTTCTTGTTCATCATCACTTGCTAAACTGAAAACACTTCTTTTCTTAGATGACCCGGATTGTCGTTCTTTAGTAAATCTAGCTAACATTTTCTCTTCTTTACTTAAATGAGAATCATTTTCACCAAATCGTTTATCTAATATCCCACCAGTTTTACCATGTTGGAATTTTTCTAAATCATATTGCATTTTCATTTGTCTTTGCATATTACCATTCTTTACAGCCAGAGAATTATGTTGTTTTGATCCAACTTTAACAAATTTACCTTGATGAATAATAGAAATGTCATGTTTGGATCGATTAATTTTTTGATCAAATTTATTAAATTGATCACGTATTTCTTTTAATTGTTGTAATTTTTCATCTCGATTAATATTCTTGGTGTTGTTGTTGGTGGAAGATTGAGAATTCTTTTTCTTCAGCTTTTTCTGAGAAACATTAGTTTGACCAATTAATCCTTTGTCTTTAAGAGCAGCCTTAAGTTGTTTTAACTGGGACCCTGCCATGGTAATGATGTTGTTAATTGAAAGAGAAGAATTAAACGTTTATTGTAGGTTTGAATTTTTAATTTTTTTTTTTACTTTTTTTGGCTTTTTGAACTTTTACAATGAGATGAGGTGAAAGGTGCTACCAATGTCCCACACAAAAAACACAAGCATACAAATTCTTCCATACTTGAATCCACTACTACTACAACAACCAATACAGATCACTTTTTTGAAATAATGAATTATAAATGAATATGTATATATTTCTAAATAATGTATAGTAACAAATCAAACAATCACAAATAACGTATAAATAATAATAAGAAAAAACAAAATATGAATACTAATTGTAAAATAAGACCCCATCCTTATTTTTTCAACTTCTTTTCTCTATTGCCTTTTGGAACTCTGGCCAACCAGTAAAAGAAAATAGTAAGAATGATATTGACAGCAATAAAGGCAACAAAAATACCAAAATTTCTCCATCTTTGACTAAACAAAGCATTGATGGATTCTAAAAATTGATTGGTTGAATCGATTCTACATACTGAACAAGTACCATCACTATTTGTGGAAAAATAACCACCAGCAGCTTCGGTATAAGGACCAATAAATGAAGAACAAGTTTCTCCCATTGGTGGTTTTAAAGTAACCAATTCTCTAGGTGCACAAGTGACTTTTGCGTTAGCTAATCCAGTAGAAAGAATGGCTTGAATCAAATAAGTGAATGGATTACATCTGTACATGAAAATCCAAAACCCAGGAATCACGTTAGGACCAGCCAATACCCCACAAAACATTAAGCACAAAGTAAATAAAGTTGTAGCCAAATTAGCAGCGTTATCAATCAATTCATTGAAAGAGATTGCCAATTGTCCCATAGTTGACGTGTAAACATAAAATGCAGTTAATAACATCCACATTAAAACTCCACGAGAGTTAACTGAGTCTGTGGGTTCAGCATTGGCATATAATCCAACTGGATAATACCAACAGAAATATGAAATGGTACCAACAACTATTTGAAAGGGAATTTCTGAAGTGATTTGACCAGCAATAAATGCAAACCAACTGAATGTTCTCGATGGAGCTTCTCTTACTTCATAAACAGCTCTATGTTTAACAAAATAAGGTAGCATTTGATCAATAAATGTCGTGAATGGAACGAAAAACATAAATACCGCCAACATTTGACTTTGTAAACCTTGAAGGTTATTTTTCGATTTGAAAAATGAAAACCCAATAAATAATGATGACGAAATGACTAATATTAATTTTGAATAAATATATCCTGGTGATCTCCAATCTTGAACAATAGTTCTCCAACTGACCA
>OBUW01000611.1_pt1 | contig 15950 bp, 10 predicted proteins | sample 1475761 | NCBI WGS metagenome assembly OBUW01 (sample SAMEA2579908, study PRJEB22360) | human gut metagenome | biome: human gut; feature: human-associated habitat; material: faeces | place: Denmark | collected 2008/2010
CCAGAACAATACCAAATATTATTTTTCTCTTATGAGCAATTTAAGCAGCTCAATTTTTTTATCGTGAAGGTTCCCCCACGGGTTGTGTCTTTTTGTTGTTGTTGTTGTCAACAACCTTATTGTCCTTTCGGTTATTCTTTCCTCAGATGAGTATCGGACAGGACAATGTTGTTTTATCGTCACACAAGATACTTTACTGGTTACAAAAAACATAGGTGGGACTGTACTAATTTTTTGTGGTTGCAAACACTGTCCAAATCATGCTCATCATATCGTGAGATATATTCTACAAATCTTCTTTTCTTTTTATTAGTGTATTTATTATTTTCGTGTATCAAAAAATATGAATATTACTTAACTATTAGTTTTTTTCACCCAATTGATGGTTCACAATCCTTTCGTCACATTCAAAAATCCTCTCAAAAGGTAACAATGCAAAGAAATACTCTCTAGCTTCATTTTCCAATTGTTCAAACTCCTCTTTTGAACTGCCCATGATAATATTTACATCGTGGTTGCACCCATTAGGGTCCTCTAAAAATTTGGTCACTCGAAGTAAGGTGGCAATGTATTCTTTAACCAATGTCCAAAATGATTCGTCGTCTCCATATCTTGCTGGTCTAGATTCAGGAATGTATCCTATATAATTTTCATTAAACGTTCGAAACTGAAATGCAATATTTTGGATAAAACTAAAAACCAGAATATAAGTTTGTTCTGTGCTCAACCCTACTGTCCCTCCGGCAACTAAATTTGCAATAAAATTGTCAAGTTTTTTGGCAATATGAGAATTGATTTCAACCGATTCAGGAGCTGGCAAGTTATCAAGCCTTAACTTTTGAAGTAATAATTTGTCAAATTTAATATAGATCTTGGATAATCGTTTGAAAAAATTTATGTGAGCAGTGAGTATTTCCATTATATCTATAACTTTAATTTCTTGTTCTGTGAAGGATACACTTGAAGTGTCAACTTCTTGTTCCAAGATATGTTGCAAAATAGTATTCTGTAACTTTTCTAAGTAAAGCTCTTCCTCGCTATGATTTCTATTCAATTTGTCAATGACAATTTCAAGAACCGGAATATCTAAAGAATATTCATTGACAATATCCTCCACAAACTTATTTAGCGACAGACAAGTATATTGTGGTGGTGGAACGTCATTTATTTCATTTTTCAATCTCGCAAAAAAAGCTTGGTATCTATCTTGATCATTTTGAAAATTGTGTAAATGATTGTTTTCATTTATGATCCATTTTAATTTTTCCTCAATTCCTGGTTGAATTAATAATGCTTCACTAGAGACTCTGATCAATTTTTGCTCCAGGTTACGCAAAGCTGTGATAGTGACGAGGACATCTTGTATACCACTGTTGATAATCTGTTGTAAAGTCATGTAAATTGTATGACCCTTGTTAAAATCCGTCAACTGTATAATTTGGTATTGATACTTTTCAATAAGCGACGTATAAAAACTTATTCTTTCCAAATCAGGTTTTTCCACGTCAATAGAAACCTTATTTTCAAATAAAGTTAGCAATTCGTGGTATAGATACTGTATGGTTGCCAGATAATACTTTAACAACGTATTTTGAAGCTCTAATAGGGCCTCAAAAATTTTCATTCGTCTGCGTATCTCTTAGGTGAATTAATGAAGGAAGAATTGCCGAGTTTTGAAATACGTATGTAATTATTTTTTTTCCCTTTCTTTCTTTCTTTCTGTCTCTCTCTCTTTAATTCTGTTTTAATTATTATTATTTTTTAACCAATACAAGTTTACGCGTACACAAAAACAAAGTACGATTCACGTGAAACTATAATTGCAATTGACACTAACTCAGCCTGATCCCTTTCTTCTGGAAGTGATAGCAATGCCTACTAATGCTTGAAAATAATAAAAAGAGAATTGATCAATTTATGGAAAAAAAAATTACCCAGGTACTCTGGAGCTTTTTGTATGGAAAAATTTTTCAATAAAATCAACAGCCCATGAAATTAACAAAAATCATTGTGTGTAAACCCAAACAAAACATAAATACAACACAGCCAGAACTGTAACATCATGGTCAATGGATTAATAAACTTTAACGTCGGATTATTGTCACAAATTCACAAGTGAATAGTCTGTTGTGTTGCATTTTCTATCACACTGTCATTCTGTTTTTTCTTGATTGCTTATTTGTACTACAAATGTAATCACTACAGAAAAAGTTTAACTGAACACAACAATGCGACAAATTGTGAGAGTACAATTCTTTAAAATATTAGATAATCTCAACATATGGAATATCTTCAGGCTTTACCAATTCAAGGTGAAAAATAGTTAGTATTTTGTAACTGACTTTGGAATCTGTCATTCCCTCGTTGTCCTTACATAGTTGTTAAGTGGGGGTGGCGTCTAAAATCTCCTGTACATGGAATTAGGGCGCAACTAAGCCAAAAATAGACCGTCGTAAATGTCCAAGAAAAAAAAATTTGACAGAGAAAATGCTCAAAAAAAATAACTGGTCGATGGTACTGGCACTTGCATCGTGGTACAAGTTCTTTTTTTAGAACGAGTCAATTATTTGTTAAGAAATTTTTTGGTCAATTCCAAGCGAAATCTTCTCTTGGAGGCTTAACCTGATTTTAGGGTACTTAAAAGCTCCTTGCATAAAATTGGATCATATTTTTTTTTTGTTATAATTTTGCATTAAAAACTGGAAAAAAATTGATGTCCAAAAAAGTAATTCCGTAGTAAATAAACCAAACAAGAAAAGTATGACTATATATTACGGTTTCCATTGTTTTATCTATTTCACGGTTATTTACTCTAGACTACACACAACTCATTTTTTCAAACAGTTGAGTGGAAGTGTCACAGGTTGTAGAATCCAGCTTTAGGTTCAAGTTGCTACTTAACTAAACAGATTGAGCATTAATTGTGAGAGAAAAACCATTCTACAGTTCAAAATTGACATAGCCTAATTTTAATTGACTATTAAACTCAAACCAACTGTTTCATTCTAGAACCACTCTTGAATTGCTGTATCAAATCCTGTTTTTTTGAAAAGTTAACCCTTACAATAGAATTTTGGGAATATTATGGTCCAACAATGCTATTATTAGAACCGTCCTACTTTATGCCGTATTTCAAATGCCTCAAGGTAATTTACTTGGTTGTGTGTCCTCAATAAACCCTCCCCCAGAAAGCGATTACCTAATTAAAGCAAAATTATTAACAAGCACACCCGAGGTAATATAACCCAATAGTAATGCCCAACTTTGCTGTCCAATAAAAATAGAAGCTAGACATATTTGCCAAGAAAAATGGATTTTGTATTATTTCACGTATTCACAAAAATCCACGTAAAAATTTTTTTAATGCATCTGTCCTAAAAAGGACCATTCGCGTGCCAATCGGGATAATTCGTAAACAATAATTTAGAAGCTTGAATAATTTTCTTTTGTTTTTTTTACGTAGACGAGGAATTATAATACCCTCCATTAATTGACAAGAGGGACGTAGTTACTCAGTTCCAAGAAGGTGGGCGTCCCAACAGAATCTTAGTAGAAAACATGATTTTCTCAAATGAAAGAACAAGAAGTTCTAGTTGAACAAAAACATAATCTTGTTGTAAAGAGAATAAACTTTAAATTGTTCGAAGGAAGAAAAAGAACAGATTCATTTTTTTATAAAACGATGAATGCACCGAGAACACTTTGTCCTAGTTTAAATTTTTTACCTTTTATTTTGTTAAACGAAGCCGATTTAACAAAGAAAAACAAATGGTATGGAACTCAAAAGTTTCTCAATTTTGGGAAGTGAACACTAACCCGAATTATGTATTGAACATTACCATTTTGTTTGACGATAAATGAAAACTATAAAGCTACATGTAACAATTAATACCGCCTCTACTTGTCTTACTAGACTCAACATTATTTATTGTTTAAAAACGCCCATCTCCCGAAACAAAAAAAAACTTTTCAAAAATTGGGTTGATTGAATGTTTTCCCCGATTGTTTGATTTCTTAAAATGATCACAAAAGTGGAAAACAATTTTTTATGCCGAATAATATACACGTACTCAAAAAAGAAACAAAAAAAAAATACCTCCAAACCATTCAAACTATAAATTAACAATTTTCAGTTGGGTCTAATTGTCATTGAATATAGGTGAATATTAGCCCGCTTTGCATTGGCCTTTCGACAAACCCACAAATTACACGAGATTTTAGTATTTAGTAGCACAGTACATTCAACAATTACTCAAAAAACACGTTAAATCTCACACACCACTAAACTTTTTTAATAATTTTTTCACAAACCAAGCATACATAACCAATGGTTTTTTTTTAGATGTTTACCTTTTGTTTCATTTTGGTGGAAGCGTGCTTCGATTGATTGGAGCAAATTATTATTGCCACCATTTTTTTGAGAAATAATTAATTATTCCACCTTCATTATTAAAATTTTGCAATTGCCATGGCTAAAAGAAAAATATCACCAACTAATATTATAAATATGACCAATATTTCTTTACTCTGAATAATTAATCCACTTCTTTTTTTCTTTTTTTTTTTTTGATCCAAGATATCTCCAAACTTGTTTATACTTTAATCGTTAGGTTTTTGTTTTCTTTCAACACACATTCTTTTTCCAACTAACCCCAAGTCATTCGTTATTTATTAGGTGGTTTTCAATCTTCAAATCCAATTTAGTCTTTCGTTCTTATTTAATTTTATACCCTTAACAAAACAAGCCAAAAAGAAATAAAAGTATCATGTTGTCTTTTAAATCATTATTAGCTGCTGCAGTTGTAGCATCGTCAGCTTTGGCCAGTGCCTCCAATCAAGTTGCTCTTTACTGGGGTCAAAATGGTGCTGGTGGTCAAGAAAGATTGGCACAATACTGTCAGGAAGCTGACGTTGACATCATTTTATTATCATTCTTGAACTTGTTTCCAGATCCATTAAACGTTAATTTTGCCAACCAATGTGGTAACACTTTTGAATCTGGTTTGTTACACTGTTCTCAAATTGGTGCTGACATTAAAACTTGTCAATCATTAGGTAAAACCGTGTTATTATCTTTAGGTGGTGGTGTTGGTGACTATGGTTTCAGCGATGTTGCTTCTGCCACTAAATTCGCAGACACCTTGTGGAACAAATTCGGTGCTGGTGAAGATCCAGAAAGACCATTTGATGACGCTGTTGTTGATGGTTTCGATTTTGACATTGAACACGGTGGTGCTACTGGGTACCCTGAATTGGCCACTGCCTTAAGAGGCAAGTTCGCCAAAGACACTTCCAAAAACTATTTCTTATCTGCTGCTCCACAATGTCCATACCCTGATGCATCTCTTGGTGATTTATTATCCAAAGTCCCACTTGATTTTGCATTCATCCAATTCTACAACAACTATTGTTCAATCAATGGCCAATTCAACTATGATACCTGGTCCAAATTTGCTGACTCTGCTCCAAACAAAAACATCAAATTATTTGTTGGTGTTCCTGCTACTAGTAATATTGCTGGTTACGTTGACACCAGCAAATTATCCTCAGCTATTGAAGAAATCAAATGTGACTCACACTTTGCTGGTGTCTCCCTTTGGGATGCTTCTGGTGCTTGGTTGAACACTAACGATAAAGGTGAAAACTTTGTTGTCCAAGTCAAAAATGTTTTAAACCAAAATGCTTGTGTTGCCCCAATTTCTTCTGCCACTGCCCAATCTACCACCACTACTTCTGCTGCTGTTACCACTAAATCTAACCAGATTGTCACTTCATCTTCCTCCTCCTCTTCTTCAATCTTCTACGGTAACTCAACAACCGAATCTTCAACTGGAATTGCTACTGGTACCGTTCTCCCAACTGGTTCTAACGAAAATGCTGCCACCACTGGTTCAGGTTCTAACACCAAACTTGCCATTTCAACCGTCACTGATGTCCAAAAAACTGTTATCACCATTACCTCATGTTCTGAACACAAATGTGTTGCCACTCCAGTTACTACTGGTGTTGTTGTCGTAACTGACATCGATACTGTTTACACCACCTATTGTCCTTTGACTAATAGTCAAGTGTATGTTCCAGTTAAAACTGTTGTTTGCACCGAAGAAAAATGTGTTCCTAGCCCAACCTCAACTGCTGTAAAACCAAAAGCTAGTACTACCACTGAAGGTGTTAAAAAGATTGTAACCACTTCAGCTCAAACTGTTGGTTCTAGCACCAAATACGTCACCATTGAACTCACTTCTACTATTACCCCAGTTACATACCCAACATCTGTTGCTTCTAATGGTACTAACACCACTGTTCCAGTATTCACTTTTGAAGGTGGTGCTGCAGTTGCAAACTCTTTGAATAGTGTTTGGTTTACTGTTCCATTCTTATTGGCTGCCTTTGCCTTCTAATGAATTAACCTCTTGTTTACTCTAATATTTTTTCTTTTTGTATTGATATATAAAAAAAACCCTCAAATAGTTATTAAGACATTGTTGATTACGACAAGTTGTCAGATACTAATGAAATATATGTTTATCTTCACTTCGTTTTTATCTTATACATTTTATATGGGTTTGTTGTTGTTCTTCATAGAAAAATTAATCGTGTAGGACACGAAAAATGAAAACTGTAACAATTTTTTTTTTCTTTGTGATATTGTCACTCATTTACTTCCTTAACAAAGCAGTTTGAGATGGTAAACAAGGTCGGTAAATCTACTCACGATAAGAGCACAAACCTAGATAAGTCAAAAGGGAATATATTAGAGAAACTAGATGATGATATACTTCATGTCAATAGAATTCGAGGCTCTTTAACTAACAAAACTCCAATCACCAAAACCCATTCGATAGATGATGAGCTTAAACTAGAAGAACAATCAGAAACTGCCGCCGATGAAAATTGGCAAATAGCATCGGAATATTATAAAAACATAGACATAAAGGCTTTCCGCCAATATGAATTAGCTTGTGATAGAGTCAAACAGTTTTATGAAGAACAACATGAAAAACAAACCGTGGCGTATAATATTCAAGCAAGAATTAATTTCAAAACTAAAACAAGAGCAAGAATGACAGTTTGGGAAGGACTAGAGAAATTAAACAAATTGTTAGATGATTCTGATCCCGACACCGAATTGTCACAAATAGATCATGCATTACAGACGGCAGAAGCTATACGGCGAGATGGGAAACCACGATGGTTTCAATTAGTTGGGTTGATTCATGATTTAGGGAAATTACTATATTTTTTTGATTCTCGTGGTCAATGGGATGTAGTGGGTGATACTTTCCCTGTTGGTTGTAAATTCCTGAAACGGATTATTTTCCCTGATAGTTTTAAAAATAATCCAGATTTCCTAAATCCATTGTATAATACCAAATATGGCATATATTCAAAACATTGTGGATTAGATAAAGTCATGTTGAGTTGGGGTCATGATGAGTATATGTATCATGTTGCGAAAAAGAATTCGACTTTACCACCGGAAGCATTGGCAATGATAAGGTATCATTCATTTTACCCTTGGCATCAAGAATTGGCATATAGTTATTTAATGGATGAGCATGATAAAGAGATGTTGAAAGCAGTCAAAGCTTTCAATTCCTATGATTTATATTCCAAGATAGATCAACAGTATGATGTTGAAGAGTTGAAACCATATTACCTAGAGTTGATTGATGAGTTTTTCCCAAATAAAGTAATTGATTTTTAATATACGAAAGGTGACACAATAAAAAAAATGGAAACCGAAATTGAATTAAATTGAAATACAAAAATCTATATACGTGTGTTTATTCTGTAGTTCTATTGAAATAATTGAATGACCCCAAAGTATTGTTCAATACCGTATGGACCTGGATCTTTCCAGAAATCGTTATAAGTAGTTAAAATAGTACAATCACCACCAGTTTCTTTTATTATAGAAGAAATAGCGATTTCTTGATTTTCTGGAGAAGGCACATTTACTCCCAAAGTAGAACCTTTTGAAGGATAACCAGTTTCAGTTATAAGAACTGATTTACCACCACAAATTTCAGCAACTTGTTGTTGTTGATGGACAATGTATGAACCAGCATCTTTTGGTTCAATATTGGCGTTGAAATAAGAATGTGGGTTGATACCGACAACATCAATGTCAGCATCAGTACAGAAACTAGGATATTTAAGATAAGTGGCAGGTGGTTCAGAAGTGGTGACTTTACCGTTATAACCAGCACTTTGTAATTGTGACTTGACCGATTTTATTTTACTGACCAATTCTGAAGGTGAAACGTATCCAGCAATAATAGCTTCATTACCAATAGTGAGTAAATTGAAAACATCCCAACCATTGGATTGTCCATACTTAATGACATCAGAAACTTGGTCATCAATAGAATCAACACCGGCAGCAGATATCCAAACCCCTTGATTAACAGTAATACCCAATTCACGACAAGTTTCAAGAACAGTGGTTAATGATCCACAATCAGTACCATAAGATCTAATTTGTTTGATACCTTTGCTATTAATTAACTGAATATCAGATCTAATAGTGTCTGCTGATTTACAGCTTCTGTCGTTAGCATATGGTGAGTACACAATAGCAGTTGGGGCCGGAATATCTCCACTAGAACCTGTACTTGAGCTTGAACTTGGACTAGAGGTTGAGGTTGAGGATGTGCTGGAAGTGTAGTCTATAGTTGTAGTGGAAGGTGATTGTGTGGTAGTATCGTTTTGTTCAGTAGTTTGTTGACCTTGTTCAGTTGTTTGAGAAGTTTGTTCAGTTGTGGTAGGTTGTCCTTGTTGTTGACCTTGTTCAGTTGACTGTGGAGCTTGTTCAGTTGATGTAGTGGTTGGTTGAGCTTGTTCGGTTGTAGTAGGTTGTTGTTGTTGTTGTTGTTCGGTAGTTGTTGGTTGTTGCGGTTGTTGTTCGGTTGTAGTAGGCTGAGCTTGTTCGGTGGTTGTTGGTTGTTGTTGTTGTTGTTGTTGTTGTTGGGTTTCAGTAGTAGTTGGCTGAGCCGGACTGGTCGAACTGGTAGTAGTAGTGGTAGGTTGTTGTTGTTGAGCTTCAGTGGTTTGTTGTGTTGGAGCAGCTTGATCTTTATTTATTATAGAAGTGAAAGTAACAGGATATGTATTCCATTGAGCGTCTGTGATAGTACTGGTGGAGGTTTGTCCATCACTAATATATATACCAACCGGTGGTAACCAGACAGTGGTTGTTCCAGTTGTAACGGTTTTTATTTCTGTTGTTGGAGCAGCAACATGATATCTTGTTAATAAAATTGGAGCAGCATTCAACAATTGCAAAAGTGCCAATGTTGAAATAATATTGGAAAACATATTTAATTGATAATTGTTTTTCTGTGTATGATTTATAATAACGAATGTGTAGAAAGTGACGAAGACTTATTAAAGAATGTAACGAGTTGAACTTGAAGGAAACAAAAGTTAAGTGAAAGAATAAAGTAGGTTAGTTGGTTGATTTCAAAAAGGTAAAAATAATCATCCAAATCAAAGTTTGGAAATCCTCGTATTTATATAGTCTTCGAAACCAGAATCATGATCAGAATCAAATCAAAGCTATGCTGGTTTAAAAAGAAATCAAATCATTACCAGTAATACAAACAAAGAACGGAAAACTATTTTCATAAAGAATGCTTGCTAAAAAATTGGAAATAGGAATTTAGTTAATTTATCGTTGAAGTTTTGCAATGGCAACAAATTCGTACTAATTTCATATTGTAATCATTAGAATAGAGAGGAATCATCATTTTCGCAGCAAAGTCATACTGCAGTTCCGGCGATTTTTTTTTTTCTCTTATCCAGAGATTTGCATGCTGCAATGTCCAAATTAGGCAGGTGATGAGATCTTTGTGGCCATTAACGTTTTTGTAAATCACCAGTGCACATAGTATTCCCATAATAAAAAGAGCTATTCAAGGCACAACCTTGCAGAAAAAATACAACCAGCATATGATACATGCTTAATCTGTCGGCTTAGCATTACTATTCACCGAGAAAACATTTCCTAGCAACTATAAGCTCGAGAATTTTATCTAAAGTCAGTCTACTTAGTCACGGCTTGCTAATAGAAAATCAAGACAACTGCCTCGTTGTAAAGAACCAGGATTTGTGGCTTATACTTTACATTCTCCAAACTCGGATGATTTTTGCTACACCATCTTCTATACTACAACCCCTAGTAGATTAAAGATTCATTCATAATCTGAAATCTCAAAAATAACTCATTGTTGAAGCATATTATTTATTGTATATGTGCCAAATCAAAGAATAATAACTTTGACAGAACGATCAGTATTATTACTAATACGGCCACATATTTTCGAAAACAAAGGATTTACATAATAATAATAATAGCATCATCGATCAAAGATGATGCAAGTGAGCTATCAGATTGAATTGTTATGTATATTATTTGCCACTAACCAAGAACATTACAACCAGCGTATTCACGGAAGAACAAAAAATAATGCGTCTTTTGTTAGACATAAAAAAATATTTATGCTGGCTGGTTGTTAAAAAATGTACACTTTTTTGTCCTTTTTTACACGCCCTCTTTTTTTTTTCTTGTGTTATTCGTACCCAAATCAGAAAACTAGAGCTATACATTAACTACAAGGTGAAATACACTTTCATGAATTAGTCAGTTCTTCAATTGTCATGCTGGCCAATAGATACCTAATGATGGCTTGGTTATAATATAGTTTATCCTAGTGTTGTAAGTTTATCAAAAAAAGAAAAATGATCCAGATCAACTAGTAAATATGATATTTGGGAAGTACACACCCATGAGTATTCTACATTTGGGGGAACGACAGAGAAATGATGATTAGAGGGTTCATTACTACAAAGACATTTAGTTACACATTGCCAGGGATCTATTGAACTAATTAATATTTAATAATAACATATAGTAGTAGAAATATAAAACATCTTGAAATACTACATTTTTTGAGAATGAACAAGTAAATTTACATGTCATAAATCTCACTCAATTTTCCAATATATCAAAAATACGCAGCAATTGTTCAGAAGTAAGTACTTCTTCACGGTTCAAATATTTCAACAAACTCTTGATTAATTGAAGTAATTGTGGTACAGATAAGTTCATTATGGCCAATTGTAAAACATGACCTAAATTAACGTTTTGATTGGAGACAAAAGTATGATAATACAAGTATGTGAATGATCCCATTAAAAACTGACAATCAAATCTATCAGTTATACCACCATGTCCAGGAATAGTATCACCAAAATCTTTGATACCAAATGCACGTTTTAATCCACTAGCGAAGAATCCACCAAATGGAGCAATCAATGAAGCAAAAGTGGCTAAAATTGCTGCATGGAAATAGAATGGTTTAAAAGTAATGAGCTCGTGTCCAGTAAGCTCCACAATATTAGCTGGAAGTTGATATACTTGAGGTATATAAATAGGATTCAAGTCACAATGAGGGAAATTGTATAAATGAGTTGACAAATTCTCTGCTGGACAAATCATATAATCTGATTTGGATAATATATGTGATGCAATGACCCCAGCAATACCAGTACATATCCAAGCACCAACAAACCCTTCGACGGTTTTCTTTGGACTTATTTCAATCAATTGGGTTCTACCGAATGTGATTCCACATAAATAGGCAAAAATATCATTAACAATCACTAATGTAGCTGGCAAAAAGAACCAAATTATACCCTGTAATATATTATCAATAATCAAATGAGCTTGGAAAACTACCAATAATAATGTCATATGAGTCACACACAATTGTGCAAATTGAAATCTATAGTATCCTTTTTTCAATGTCCAAACAAAAAATACAAACCCAGCAATATACAATGAATAACTGATAAATTTATGGTTTTTCACTAATAATGTCAAAAATTTGCTTGAATAAACTGACTCTTGGAAAAAATCAAATAATGCTGGGAAATCTAAATAATACCAGGTCGTACCTAAGAAATACCAATTCAATGATCTGTTCCAAGGGATTTTTTTATCTCTTGCTGGTTCAGATGTCAATGCTATAACTTCTTTGAATGTTAACATTTGGAAAACTGAAACCATAATAATTAATGCTAGATGACCTGATGCTAATATGGCGAAGAACCCACCAATCATAACAAATGTCCAAATTGTTCTAGTGACAAATGCCTGCTTTTTCTTTTCCTTTTCATTAACCACTAGCTGTTCTTTAGTTTGTTCGGTACTCTTGTCATTTGTTGGGGTTGGTTTAGAAGTAGAATTGGACAATTCATTTTTGGTTGGGGTAATTGAAGTTGATTTGGTGCTAACCTCAGCCTCAACTTCTTTTAGACTAGTGTCTTTTCCATTTGAAGTCATGATATAAAAATAGGGTAACCTATATTAAGTAATTAAGACAAGTGAAAATATTAAAAAGATACTCCAAAAAAAGACTTAGAATAAAAAGTATTAAAAATTTTGAATCCTTTGAAACTTTGTATTTTTTATTTTTCCTTTAACGTATAATCTTGAAAAAAAAAAAATACTTAAATATTTGTTAGTAATGAACAAACTACTATTTTTCTGTTGGCCCTTTTTTTTTGGAACTTTTTGCCCTTCGCATTGTTGCTACTTAGTTTTAGTTTCAAATTATTTGAAAATCAGGGAAAGGTTTTCGATATTTGGTTTAATTTCATGATCTTTTAGCTATCTTGGATCCATCGGACCATTTAAACAGTTACATTTCTTCCTCCCCCCACTTCCGTGAAAATGAGCTAATGACAAGAAATATTTATGACCTCAATTTCGTAGTGTTTCTTTTATCTAGGAGAAAAAAGGCAAATACAATCCCGCAACTAAAGTACGATTAGTGGCAAATTTATATCAATTAAGTTATACTTTAATCTTCACAAGATCATAAATAATCAAAAACCCCCTTTGTTGGATATGACATTAATGCAAAAATGTAGCACTAAAAAGAAAACGACAAAAGAAAAAACAAAGTTCAGCCTAATATCCACAAATCTGTTTCTTAATTGACGGGATAGGTGGGTGGTGGTAGCAACAAAACAGTATATCTTATTATTAGAAGGCGTTCACTCAAGCTCTACATTACTAGTCTACTTTACAAAGAGAATAAATTAATAACCACTCACACTTTTACTATTGGAAATTGGGGTATCTGTTCCACCAGACTATAAATTAATCTGAAAAAGAAAAATGTTGGGGTATAGTAGTAGTACAATAGTCGTGTGCTATGGATTCTAAACCTGTATTGGAAAGTCACATGTGCAAATACAAATAGAAAAAATTGGAAGTCGTGTACAAGTGAAAAACCAACAACATGAGTAAGGAGAGAGGAAAAAAATGAGGAAAGAGATCATTCATTTTGTTGTTTCTTTTTTTTAGTGTGAGTGGCAATTGAGCACACGTACACTACTTTATTTAGCGCCTCACTCATATACAATTGTATTGACAGAGGTTTACTTACTTTACTACTAACACAAAGAGAAAAAAATTTTAAAAATTTATTTTCTGTTTTCCATTCCATTTGCTCTCTCACAATTCTTTTTTTTTTCTTATTCTTAATTCTTCCATTTTTTTCTTTCTTTCTTTCTTTCTTCAAGTTTATTATACCTAAATCTATTTCTACGATTTATTACTATCAAAACATTTATTCTTCTAATTAAAGACAGCTTTTTTTAAAGAAGAATATCTATTTCATCCATTAATCTACACCAGAAAACAAGACAAGAAAAAGGAATCAAGACTTTATCTAGGTTTTCAAATTAATTGTTATTTTTACTCCATTGTATGTCAACTATCCAAAACTTAAACGCATTTGATCCATTCGCCGACACTGGTGATTCAGAAGCTCAACCAACAAATTACATTCATATTCGTATCCAACAACGTAATGGTAGAAAAACTTTAACCACAGTTCAAGGTGTTCCAAATGAATATGATTTGAAAAAAATTTTAAAAGTCTTGAAAAAAGACTTTGCTTGTAATGGTAATATTGTTAAAGATGACGAATTGGGTGAAGTTATCCAATTACAAGGTGATCAAAGAGTTAAAGTTAGTGAATTTTTAACTGCTCAATTACAATTACCAAAGAAAAACATCAAAATCCACGGTTTCTAAGTTTTATGGAAACAACAAACAAGTAACAGGAATAGAGTGGAACTTGTTCCTATAATGTTCCAGCTCTTACATTCTTGGTCTACTGTTTCAGTTCTTATTCAAAATGACGGTTTATATTTTAAGATGTTATGTTGTTGTTGTTTTTACAACATAATTTTAGAGCAAATCTACATTTGAAAGGAACTATCGGATTATTGGTTTTTAGTTATTGATTTTTATAGTTTGATATGTATAAATCAAATATAACTGGTGATTATATAGACAAAATTGTTGTAAGAGAAAAAGCTGTGGCTATAAGAACTGTAACCAGTGTTTTGATTTCAGAGTGATTTCTACTGTAGATGTGCCATTATCTGTTGGTTGCTAACCCAGTCAATCGATCACCAACTTGGTTATTGCCACATCGCACTACTAGGAAGTCATTACAGGCCAAAAAAAAAAAAGAAATACATAAAACAAAAAAATGTACCTACTTGTCGAACACTTTCCTAAATTAATTCAACGTTAATTATCTCAATATAATCAACTATGGCAGGTGATCTAAATCTAAAAAAGTCTTGGAATCCAGCATTAGTCAAGAACCAGCAAAAAGTTTGGGAAGAAGAACAACAAAAGTTAGATGAACTTAAACGAATAAAAGAGAGAAATCAGGAGTATAAACAAGAACAAGAATACTTGGAATTACTAAAGCTACAGCATGGAGATCAATTTCAAATTAAAGACTTGAACAAACAGCAGAAGCTCAAACTATCCAAACTAAATTGGATGTATGATGATGTACCATTTGAAGGCAATGAGAAAGTGGAAGAGAATTCAAGTGGGTTTATTGAATCAAATGTAGAGTTTACAGATGGCAAATCCAAAGTTGAGAATTTATTAAAAGGAAATCATGCTGTGGGCAAGAGGAGAGATGGTAGTGGAACCAGTGATAGAATAAATAAGATAATTGGGGTGGGGATGACCAAATCAAGTAAAGTCAGCTATTCCGATGATCCATTACTCAAAATAAAACAGCAGCAACAACAGGCACAAAGAGTTGCCCGAAAACAACATCCTAGTGATAAGCATTCTCATAGTTCTAGACATAGTTCCAAAAACTCATCTGATAGAGTACACAAATCACATGAGCACGAGAGAAGTCGAATGCATAATTCCTCACATACTCGTCACAGAGATAGATCACCCTACAGATAACTTGGTTGAATAGCTGCATAATAAACGATTAGCATTTATGATTTACTTTTTTTTACTGTCCAATCACAGGCTATGGTGATATAGACTTGATTACTTTGTTGGCTACAGATTTTCGGAAATAAGACTGAAAATTACCAACACGGTTAAATCTTTTATTATCCGATTACTTAAGTGTGGATTGTCAATGAAGATAAATTTGTCAATCCTAAAATCAAGTGATTTTCGCAAAGGCGTAAAGATTAACCATATATTTTCATGTAATTGAAAGCTTAAGAAAAAAAACAGGGAGAATTAATTAATAAGATTGTAGATCAGAACTAAAGCTAAATCTGATATCTTCTGATAAATAACTTACAATGACTTTCATTGGTTGCTACACTCCTCTGTAAATATAAACCATATCAACCAATAGATGGAATGGAATAGAATAGAATAGTTGGATATTGCATAAACCAACATTTATGTGGTTCTCAAAAGTATGAGCCATGTTAATTCTTTAATCAAAATCTCTTGATATACTTTATTTTTTTCTTGACTTGTTGAGTAAATTTAATTTATGCACATACATACTTTTCTTTTGTCCCTCCTACTACTAAATTCAAAAAGTTAATTTTAAGAGAACAAATCAGTTGAGAATGAGAAG
>OBUW01000612.1_pt1 | contig 15930 bp, 5 predicted proteins | sample 1475761 | NCBI WGS metagenome assembly OBUW01 (sample SAMEA2579908, study PRJEB22360) | human gut metagenome | biome: human gut; feature: human-associated habitat; material: faeces | place: Denmark | collected 2008/2010
ACAACAATTATTAGAAGAAGCTAGAAAAGCTGTAACTAATAAACAATATGATGAAGCAGAAATTAAATATAAACAAATAATCAACCCATCTGAATCTTCCACTTCTACTACTACTACCACCACCACCACCACCACCACAACGGCAAAACAATTACAACAACAAGAAAGTGCTATTTTAGAATTGGGTAAAATTTATGAAACTTTAAATGAACCTACTAAATTATCTGATTTAATTGCCGATTCTCGATCAATTTTAGGTAATTTTGCTAAATCGAAAACTGCCAAAATTGTTAAAACATTAATTGAAGATTTTGATAAATTATCAGCAAAAGATGAAAAATCTTTAGATATTCAAATTGATGTTACTAAATCTAGTATGCAATGGGCTATTGAATCGAAATTATCATTTTTAAGACAATCATTACAATTGAAGTTGAGTGATTTATTATATCAAAAGAAACATCATCATGAAGCCATTAAAATTATTAATGAATTATTAAGAGAATATAAAAAATTGGATGATAAATCATCATTAGTTGAAGTTCAATTATTAGAACTGAAAATTTATCATGCATTAAGAAATATTCCTAAAGCTAAAGCAGCATTAACTAGTGCAAGAACTTCAGCTAATTCAATTTATTGTCCGACAATTTTACAAGCAGAATTAGATTGTCAAAGTGGTATATTAAATTCTGAAGATAAAGATTATAAAACTGCTTTTTCATATTTTTATGAAAGTTTTGAAGGGTTTAATAGTCAAGATGATCCAAGATCAATAATTGTTTTAAAATATATGTTATTAACGAAAATCATGTTGAATTTAATTGATGATGTTAATAATATTTTAAATAATAAAAATGTTATTAAATATAAATCTAAAGATATTGATGCTATGAAATCAATTGCTATGGCTTATTCAAATAGATCACTTAAAGAATTTGAAAATTCTTTATTGACTTATGCTAATGAATTAAAATCTGATGCAATTATAAAAAATCATTTTAATGCATTATATGATAATTTATTAGAACAAAATTTATTGAAAATTATTGAAAGTTATAGTTGTGTGGAATTATCTCATATTTCTAAAGTTATTGGATTAAATTTACAACAAGTCGAAGGTAAATTATCACAAATGATTTTGGATAAAGTGTTTTATGGGGTTTTGGATCAAGGTAATGGATGGTTAATTATTTATGATGAACCAAGAAAAGACGCTGCTTATGAAGCTTCTTTAGAATTGGTGAAAAATTTATCTAATGTTGTTGATTTATTATATGAAAAGGCATCTTCATTAAATTAAACTAAATATATAACATATATGTATAAAGAGTTTTTCTCTATATACTTTCAGTCGTCTTTGTAGTACCACTAAATATACCGGTAATACCTTGTTCACAAGAAATTATAGATAATTCTCCACATTTAGCCATAAATTCTTTAATACGACCACTCTTTATAAAACAATCTAAATAATCATTCAGTTGATCATCGGCAACTTCATTAATCAATTGATATGCTTGTTTAATATATTTCCAATTTTGAGCTCTAGCATTTTCATAGATTGTAAGTAATTCAATTATCAAATAAGGAATGTATAAAATTCTAAATTCTTGAACTATTGTTGTTGAAGAAGAAGAAAAAGAAGAAGGTGAAGGGCTTTCATTGTCATTGTTCAATTCAAGTAACCAATTTTGTAAAATATTCTTCAATACTTTTTCAGTCTTCTCTAATGAACTATTTACTGATGATCCCTTGAATGGATGTCCTTGAATTATAAATAATTTCCAATCATCAATTAATTTTAATGCTTCAATGAAATTAGTATATTCTATCAATTCTTGTTTAGTATCTTCAGTAATTTTTTCGTCTCCGTCTCCGTCTCTGTCTCTGTCTCCATCCTTTCTATCTTTGTCGTCTTCTGGTTTCAACCCAATAGTTTCTATATCATAATCAGATATCAATTGTTTAAAATTATTTTCTTTAGCAAATTTTTTCAAACTAGCTAATTTCCCATTAATTAAAAATCGACGTATCACTACAATAGTAGCTTTAATGGCATCTCCATACATTTGATTTTCATAAAACCATTCAACAGCACGATATAATTTAAAATCAATTTCATCAACTGAAGATTCATCATCTTTAACTATTACAGGATCATTTTGTTGACGTTCATAATTCGGTGCCGTTTCTATCATCACTCTTTCCACAGTTCTTCTCAATACATTAATCAATTTATTATTATCATCATCTTCCACTATCACCATATCAGCATCAACATCAACATTAACATTATCATTAACATTAACATTAACATCCCCATTATCTTTGCCTTCATTGATATTCACGAAAGGTTGGGTCAATTTTTTAGCTGCTTGTAATTGCCTTGTTTGTTGTTCCTTATCTGTTATCGATGAAAGAATCATAGAATAAGTCTCTCTAGCATCTTTTTCATCAGGAATAAATGATAAATAAACTGGAATTAATTCAGATTTATTGGTTTCAGACAACATTGAGATATAAAGTGTTATAATAGCAGTCAAATTCGCCAGTTGATCATCACCCCAAGGTTTTATAATTGCAATGAAAATAGATAAATGAACTAATATTCTAAGAATATTTTCATTATGGTTAACTAAATCTTGATTAAGATTTTCAATCAAAGATTCCAATTTATCTATCATAATAGCACCACTGATTATTCTTAACGGGTTACGACTTTCCAATGATACTTCTGAATTGGCATTTGATAAGATATTTAATATTTCTTCAATTGAATCAGATTGAGGTTTAGGAATAGAAATTGCCAACGATAATGATTCTTCACTGTTATTATTTTCCAAAATGAAGGATTGCAATTTATAGGATAATAATTGATAAGCATACAAAAGTAATGATTCTTCCCATGAATTCTTTGATGCCTTTAAATTTTCAGTAATATCACCTCCACTTAGATAATTATAAATCAATCTTTCATAATCATTTAACCCTTTTTGTTGTGATAATTTATAAACGGTTTCTTTCCATAATAATTTATGTTTAATCCCACTAGCAACCAGAATATTGGCGTCCTTAATCCCATCCAATACGGGGTCTATATAATCTTGAGCCCCACCAACTAATATCAATGCAAGGGCAAAATTCCCCGTATTGTTGGCATAATCAATTGCTTCTTGAATTTTCCCACCCAAAAGGAGTTTATATATAATGGCATAATTTTCCAGATCAATTAGTTGATCTTTAGGATCAATAATCTGATTTGTTCTTAATGGAGCATCAATATCTAATTTATCAACAATTTTATCAATACCTTTATTAGTATTTAAAAGTGAATTCACTTCTTTTGTTTCAATGGCAATTTTTGTATTATGCCATTTTGTTTGTTCAATATTGGCATCGTAATCATTAGCTAAATTTAAATTTGAATTATTGGTTGTTTGTTGAATCCAATTAATAATAATTAATAATTCTTTTAATTTAGGATGAGTTGATAAATATTTCTCTTGCTTTAATGATAATGATGAATATTCATGAATTTCAACATTATTTTCTTCTGGGTTTGATAATCGAAAAGAATATAATTCTTCGACAAGAATCCATAATTTTGTTTCTAAACTCCAATTTTCAAATTGTTCTCTAAGAATACTATCAGAATCATTTTTATTCTGTAATTCTTGTCCTAATTGTAATGCTTGTGTAGCTGCTATATTTTTAAATTTTTGTAAAAAATCAAATGGCAGTGGAGGTGAAGTTAATGATGTATTTGATTTGTCTAATTGATATCGTTCCAATGCCTGTGAGAATTGGACTTCAACACTGGTATTTTGATCGTAAGTTACTAAATCAATTGGCATTTCTAGTAAATTAGTGTCTTGTAGTTGAGTTGTAGCAATGATCTATACTGAAAATAGTGAGGATTATATGCTTTGTTCTTGGTTTAGTCTTTTTTGAATGATGGGATTGCAATTAAAGGTTGTAAAAAAAATAATCAACAAATGGAAAAAACAAAAAAAAAAAAAATTTGACCAAAGAGAAGAAAAAAAAACCGGGTTTTTGAAAAGTTCACACGACCATAATAAAATCTATCACCAGTGACTAGAGAAGAAAAGGTTGTGGTACCAATAGTAATTCTAAAAACACCAATGTCTTGCTTGTCGATCGATACAAGTAGAAAGATAAATAAAGTTATTGTATTTTTCTTCTATGTTTGGTAGATTATGTAGAAGACTAAAAAGTCTTTGTTGCTGTTATGGAGCACTAAGGGTGAGACAAAAAAGTGTTTGATTACTGTTGTCAAGTGAAATATCACTCTCTGTAACGTAGTTGAATAATAATTTAACAAGAGATATCTTCATTAACAATAAGAGTATATCCTTCAAGAGTATAAGTGTCCAGAAATGTATAGATAGGGAGAGAAAGAAAAAAAAAAATTAAAGGGACTGGAAGTTGGTGGTGGTGGTAGTGGTGGTGGCTATGGCGGTAGTGTGGTAGCAAACCGTACCACAGTAGTGGCAACAATTAGGCGAGGTAAAAAAAACTAATCAGGACACACTACCACCCCTGCCACTACCACCAAACTAACTTGAAGGAGAGCAGAGAAACGACAACGACAACAGAAAACAAAAAAAAGAAAATTTCTAATCAAATTAATTTACTCCCTTTCTCACTCCCTCTCTCACTCCCCCACGTAATATATATACATACATACATACACAATCAATATCAAATATCAACTATATTAATCAACACCGACACATAATCTAGTCCTATTCCTACATTAACTATCAATCAATCCTACTGTTATTGTGTTGATAATCATAACAATTGATATTTTTCTAAGCTATTATTTGATTGTTCCCCTCCACAGTTATATTCTTTATCAATATCAATATCATTCAAAAAAAAAAAACCTTATACACAATAAAACCAAATTAACAAATATCAAATTCATCCATTATTTCAATTTAATTCTGTAGGCCAATTTTATTTCAATGTCTTCTGTTTTAAGAAATCAAGACAATCCTCCTACTATTTCCGAAGTTTCATCCACTACCAAAGAGAATACAGATAATTCTAATTCCAAACAAGAGGAGAAGGAGAATAAGAAGGAGAAGGAGAATAAGAAGGAGAAGGAGAAGGAGAAGGAGAAGGAGATATCATCTACAATTGAAAATCCCACATTTGTTGACGATGAAGAAGATAATAATCCATTTTCACACCATGGTGAAGGATTAACTAGTTTTATGACAGCAAACAGTTTCAATGAAGGATCAAATACCAAATCAGATAAAAGAACTACAAAAGAAAATAATAACAGCAGCAGCAACAACAACAACCGAGGTGACAACAACGATGACGACGATGACGATTCTTTACTATTATATAATACATCAAATAACAATAAGAGCAACAATGTTTCTAGAGTCAATCCAATGTTAAAGTCGACAGGAGAAGTTTTCAAGACAGTGAATATGAATTTTGAAAGTAGAGTAACCAAATTATTAAAACCAAATACAAAGATTAGAATACAAATTACTGAAGCTGGTAATTCCAACGAAGGAATGTCTAATCTGCTGAAGAAATATACTGTTTACACAATCAAATTAATTAATTTAGAAGATCCTAATAATGATATTCTAACAAGGAGAAGATATAGTGATTTTGAAAGTTTACGAGACGTATTAACGAAAATATTCCCACTTATTGTTATACCACCAATTCCTCCTAAGAATTATTTTGATTTTTCAATGTTGAATGGATTAGTGGGGAGTAATCATGAAAATTCATCACTTTCAGTTGCTGGTTCAAATGGTAATAGTGGTGGTAGTGGCGGTGGAGGTGCTGGTGGCGGAGCAGGTAGTGGAAGTGGCAGTGGATCTATTATTACCAGTCCTAAAACTTATTCATATATCAATTCCACTCATTTGACTAAAGGAAAATTAATTGAACATCGGAAAAGATTATTAACAAATTTTTTAAATAATTGTCTTGAGATAAAACAAATACGAAGTTTAGAATTTTTTGCCAAATTTTTAGATCCTAATGCTAATTGGGGTGATGAAATTGCTTTAATTCAAAGTCAATTACCAAAATCTATTTATCTACTGAATCCAGAAAATGGATTAAAAACTGATTCCATATATTCTAATCTACCCAATCCATCAAACAAAAATACAATATCTTTTTTCAAAGATAATAAAAAGAAATTGACGAAAAAAACCAACAAGTTGTTGAGTAATGGTAGTGAAAATCATGATATTGGTGTTGGTGGTGGCGATGGTAGTATTGGGAATGGTGGAAATGGTGTAAATGGTAATGGTACTAATTCTCAAAGTCAATACATTGCCAATACATCAATGTTGGATGATATAAACAAGCGAATCATGGAGAATTATATTGGGTTATCTAATGATTATTCAAAATTAGGTAGTACATTTAATTCCTTTTCATTGATATTAGCTGAAACAACAACCACAACAACCACAGGGGTACTGTCTGCTACTAAGAAAAGTAATGATAATGAATTGAATTTAATTTTTGATAAAATTGGACAAGTTTTTGACAGGTCATACATTACAATCAATTCTTTGATTGGAGAATTAGAAACAAAATTTTCTGAACCACTTGGAGAAATTGTTCAATATACAAGTATTATACATTACGTTGCCAAATATCAATCAAAGAAAATAAAGCAGAAATCAATGTTAGATAATGAAATAAAAGATAAACGGAAAACTTTGGAAGATTTGTTGAAAATAGAACGGGAATCCAATAGAATTGAAAATGCTATAAATTCCCAAGTTAAACCTAAAAACGGTAAATATAATCTTGAACAACAGCAACTGTCAACAGTATCGCCTGCACCACCACCTGGATCACCACCTGGACCACCTCCATCATCTTCGTCTTCATCTTCTTCATCATCGAAATTCAAATTCCCTAGTTTCAAGAAAATCACTCAATATGTCAGTGAAATTATCGATCAAAACCCTGAAGTCACTAGAAAACAAAAAATAACTAATTTACAAGAAAAAATACAAATTCTAGAGAAATGTCAAAATATAATGTTGGCAGATTTATCATTTATAACTGATGAAGTCAATAAAAATATTCAATCATTTCAAAAAAGACAATTGAAAATGATTTATAAAATCTTGTTACTTTATAATAAACAACTTATTGGTTGGGCAAAGAAAAATATAGATATTTGGGAAGAAGTTCGAGATGAAATTGCAAAGATGTAAAAGCATATTTATATATATATATATATATATATATACTTATATATAGTTGAAATTTATTTAGATAGGTATTGAATAACTGCTTCGCCCCATTCATCAGAACGTTTATAATGAGCTATATCTTTAGGAAATCCTTTTATAGCACCAATTAATCTATCACAAACTTCTTTACCCTCACTTTTAATTTGAGCCAACGGTAAAAGATAAGTTCTAATTGTAAACACAATTGCACCTGATTTAGGTAATTTTGTTAATACTTGTCTTTCACTTCTATAATGCACTTGATTTTCAAAATCCAAATCTTCAAATTTCAACAGTTCAAGAACATCACCACCTTTAGGATTATGATAACCTTTATTAGAATCATCAACATAAAATTTATTATGAGTTTGAATTGAAAAATTCAGTCTCGTGACAAATTGACCTGGTGATAATCTATTGAAAAATCTATTCATGGATATTTTCAATTTTGATTCATAACCAGGAATAGGATGATGAATAAATGATAATGGAGTATTAAATCTATCAATAGGATTAAATCCAGCAGCAAACGCAAACACTCCAGCTTTGAAAAAATATTCATTACCACCATTTTCTTCTGATTCTCTAGTTGGATCTTTTAATAAAATGATGAAATCTTCTTCAATATTTTCAGCTAAAAATTCTTGTAATTGATAAGAATCAAATTCAACATCATCAATTGAATTTGGCATAGGGTATTTTTTATTGGTGATCAAATTATAAATCAAATTTTCATCTTCTTGTATTTTGAAACAAGTGGGATATTTATCACACATATAATTCATGACAATTCCATAAAATTCTTTAATTGCAAGAATAGCTTCTGGAGTAGAAAATAATGTCGATGATCGAAGATCTTTTGTAGATGGATAATCAGGGTGATTATTATTAAGTATTTTAGATTTAGTTTCAATTCGTGATTTATAAGTTGGTTCAATTAATAACCAATCTTGAGGATCCAAAGTACGAATCCCCATGGTTAATTTATATTCAGCATTTTTGAAAGGATATGATTTTATTGGTTCTATTTGATCCCATTGGAAATCTATCAAAGGTGTGGGTTTTAATGGTTGATATTCTTTTGATTTGTCATATAATAATTTTGAAGATTTTAAGGTTTGCAATGGGGGTTTATCACTGCTGACGGTCTTGTTTTTAGTTGGAACCTTCCAGTAAAAATAGTATATAAATACTAGAGTTGAAATTGAAATGATAAATAATGTTGTTTGTACATTTGTATAATTACTTGGGGTGTAATAATTGTTAGTGAATATTTGTAAAAATTCAGTTTTATTGGAGTACATTAAAATTTTTAAACTTAATGTGAATGTGAATTGGAATTCAATATGATTGTAGCTGGGAAAAGAAGAGAACAAAAATAGACAAATAGGGAATATGCTATTATATATATATATATACCTTTTCCAGTAAATAAATAAGACTGGTTGATATCTTTTTCTTGGATTAATTAATTGGTCAATAATAGTGGGTTTTAATTTAGATTGTGTTAAGAAAGTATTTTGTTGGGAATCATCTAGCGATGCTTCTAGGGGCGGGGGCGGAATTCGCTTACCACCACCACCACCACCACCCACTCACCCACCCGCTTGATTTTGTGTTAATTTTCGTCCAAATTTCAACGGTACTACACAAAACACTCCGGAACCGGAGCGTTTCATTTTTCCTTCACCGGATATTGTTTCCTAAATTGGAGTTAAAGAAAGAACTGGATTTACAAAAAGATATCCATACTCACAAGCTATAAACATACCCATTTTCCTCCAAATAAGTCTACAAGGGTTGATATAATGATTTTTCACCACAACAACAACTGCAATCATCCTTACTACTGATGATTGTGGAATTGATTCAAGTTTTCTAAGTTTGTGCGTCGGATCACGAATCCCGATCTCAACATGTTGTATGAGTAGTACTTACAACGCACGCCAAAGGGGGAGAGAAAGAAACAAATCCATATAAACTTCATTATAGATAGGCAATAGTTGCACTTTTTAATGCCAAGAGATACATTCTATTATGTTCTCTTTTCCTTCAAGAAAAGCTAGTCAGTTATCGTTATTAACTGTTCTTCATCTTCATAACAATTTAGTATTGTTTCTAACTAGTTAAAATTTTTTTTTGTAACCTATTGGTTTTATTCACACAGCTGAAGCTTCCACAAATTCATATCATCAATTAGCCCCACATTATATGGCTATCTACATAATAAATGTCAATTGCATATAATTCTATCAAATCCAACGCTACCAACTAAGTATTGTATTGAGGTCGTGTATATGATTCAGATGAGTTGCTAAACAAAAAAAAAAAATTTATTTTCAGATTCATCTTCAATCAACTTCGTACTTTTCAATAACTTTTTTACAACCATTACATTTGGCAACTTTTTGCAACTTAGGTGATATGAGTTCAGCATTATTGATAGCCAAATATTTGGGAGCTGAAAAACAAGCTGAATTAATAGAGAACTTACTAGTAGATATTCAAAAAGAAAATACCGAAAATGATCACAATGTTGAAGTCTTGATTGAATTATTAGATGGATTTGATCTTGATAAATATCCTCAATTTTATAATCAAATATTAAATTTTTGTAATAAAAAGCTTTTGTTGGAAAATGAATTAGAAATCATATTGAAATTTGTTTATAAAATTCCTCAATTGAAACAAGATATACTTGAAAGAATCATTCAATTATTATATGGCTACATTAAAGAACAAATATATTATTTCAATCAACAATTGATTAAACTCATTCCAATATCTATAGTTGATAATAGACAGGACTCAACTATTGATTCGATCACTAGTGATGAATTAATATTGTTGTTTCAATTTTTACAATCATTGTTTACTACTACTACTACTACTGCTGGTAATGATGATACTATCAATCTTGAAATTGATTATTTGTTGTTGTTATTTTTGGGAATCAATGACAAACAAATATCAAATGTCACTTCCAAGTTATTACGTTGGAGAATGAATTCAATTAGTCAAAAAATTGAAGGTCAATTGATTTGGGATATAATATTTACTTTAGAAAGTACTAATCTTGAATTTCATAAAAGCCATGCCTATATATTATGGTTAAGATATTTAAACACTGGATTAATTGCCAACGATACATTCCAAACTATTATTCAGAAATCAGATTATTGGAAGTCCTTACAACAAGGATTAATTAGTGATTCTCATGAATATCGTAAGTTCAGTTTATCAATATTACAAGTATCTTTAACGTCAATTAATACCGATCTTAATAATGATTATATTGTTTGGGAAATCACCGATAAACAAAAATACCTTAATGAATGGTCAAGATATATGACATTATATGAAATTATTGCCATTGATACTTCATTAAATCAAGCTGAAGCAGGTCAAAATGATATCACAGGGTTAATCTCACCAACTTCTTTGATTCCTTCTTCTTGGGGGTGGTGTTTATTATCAACAGGTCTTCAAGCTACCCTTGAATCAGTTAGAAAATTCACATTAAGACTTCTTTTATCGATCCCATCAGAAAATTTATATTTAATCAAACATGGATTACCTATTTTGGAGAAAGCATTTTTACCCAATTTAATGAATGCATCTAATTTAAATGTGAAAATCACTTCTAATGATAAATTAGATTGTGAATATGCTTATCAATTGAAAAATTATATTTGTAATATGGTTAAGAATTTATCAACTGATCAAGAATTTCAAGATATAACATTATCAATATTAAGAGTATTGGCAGATTTAAAAGATAGTTATGGTCCTTCAAGAATATTGGTTTTGCATGGATTATATGATGGATTAAATCATCAAGCCAATAGGAAACAAGTATTACAATATGGAATTCATGATATTCCATTATTAGTATTATTTGAAAAAAAATGTGAAGGAGAAATATATGAAAGATATCATCAAGCTCTTAATTTAAGGTTATTACTTAATTTCAAATTAGATATAAAATCATTTTTATCAACATTAAATAAATTCATTAAACATAATGGATTTGAATTATTAAAAGAAAATCATCAATTATTTACCAATTATATTCAAGATGTGCCAATAGAGAAATTTATGTCCCATCAAGAATTAGGTGATTGTGGACCAGAATACAAGGCATTGTTTTTAGGTATTACCGATAAAGATATTGGCGCTGTTCTTGAAGAAGAATCTCAAGAGAAAGATTTGTTATTGGCCAAATTATTTGCATCTGGTCTTAAAACAACCGAATTAAAGAAATTCAATTCAAGATTACAAAAACTTGTTTTACTGGATGATATGGAAATCATACAAACATTAAGTCAAGCTGAATTTGAATTGATAGGAATCCCTGACAATGAAGACATTTCCAAATTATGGGAAACCATAAAAAATGAAATCCAATCAAACGAATATAGAATTCTTGAAGAGTGTCTTTATAAATTTAGACTTTTCAATCAAATTTATAAAAATTCAACTTTCCAATTTGAAAATATAACCACGATTATTGATTTCCATAGAATCATGTTAAACAATTCTTATGAAACATCGAAAACTTCAAGATTTTTTTATAAATTAAAAGATGAAATCTTAGGTGAATACTATACTACTTTAAACCTTACTTTTGAGAAAACCACCACAAACACAAATGCCAGTATTAGCATCTCAGCTATTCTAGATGTATTAAATCCTGGTATTGTTCAAAATAAAGCCAATTACAATATGGTAAATTTACTTTATCATTATCTTGAAATAACTGAAACACCTGAATCAATTTATCAAATTGTAGAGTTTTTAAGTGAATTATGGTTTAATTTATCTGCCACAAGATTGAAATTACAAGCATTACCATTACATCTTTCCATTATAAAAACATTTTTCCACCCCAAAGTGGTTTTCTCAAAGGTAGATAAAGATGAAGAAGAAGAAGAAGATATTATTATTAGTGATATGTTACATAAATTTGGTATTTCAATTATTGAAAATTCTAAAGTTAGAAGAAGTTTTTTACCAACTTTAACTTTATGTTTATCAAATTGTCAAATTCAAAATCAAAAACAATTTGAATCATATCAATGGATTCCTGAACTTTTAATTAAAGCATATTTAATATATCAACCAAAAGCTCATTTTTTCATTCTCCCCATAATATTAGCTGATATTTATGATAAACAGGTTGCTATTAATTCTAATTCTAATATTTATCATCAAGTTTATGGAGATGAAGAAATTAGTGCACGAATTAATCTTTTGGCAATTTTCAATTCTATAAAATCATCAAGTTTCACTCAATCCGTTTATGATTATATAATTGATAATCAACAATATTTCCATTTATTCAAACCATTAAAGAGTACTGATGCATTAGAAGAATGGACGAGAATGCAATTATATTCAATAATATTATCATTATCTGATAATTTAACTAATATTGATTTGGATATTTTCCTTGCTAGATTAGCCACAGAACCAAGTCCAATGGTTCGTTCTTATATTGAATGGATAATTGCTCTTAAATTAAGTGATAATGGAAATTATGTTGACAAATTATTAAATGAATTATTCCAGAAAATAAATATTCTAAAACCTTCAGTGGTTACATCATATTTGAAAATATTATTCTTATTCATTCAACAACAATCCACCACCAAGGAATGTCAATTATTAACAAAACTTTTATATACGGTTATCCCTGGATGTACCGTATCACGTAAAATGATTAGACATTTTTCACTATCATTAATAATTTCTATTCATGATGAAATTAAAAGGAAAAATTTACCTTTAGATCCTCGTGTACTTGATATTGTCAATAATATGTATTTAAATGCCATTGAATCAGAAACATTTGCTCAATATAGAAGTGGTGATGAATTATTATGGGATATTGTTAAAGATTTAACTTTGGTCAATATTTCTGGTGGTGTTATGTTAAGATTATCTGATAGAACTGATTTAGATTTTATTAAAAAAGAAAATTTTGATAAATATCTTTCTCAGGATCAAATCAATTTATTGAAATATGATATTGGTCAAGATCCTCAATTATGGATGATAAATGAAGAAAAAGAAGAAGAAGAAGAAGAGGATTATGATAAGAAGAGAAAATTGAACTTGAAGAAACCAATTGTTACTCCTATTAAACCAGTAGACAGTAATGAAGTGTTGTCTTCATCATTTTTACAAACTAAAAGTGGTGCCTGGAATACAATTATGGATGCTGATGCTGTTGTTGATGATGTTAATAATACTAATAACAGTGTTCGAGGATCAGAAATTCCAAGAAGTGAATTAATTGTTGTTTCTTCATTAGTTGATAAACCACCAAATTTAGGTGGGATATGTCGTTTATGTGATGTTTTAGGAGCAGGGTTGTTAACATTACATGATATTGAAGTTAAAAATCATATCAACTTTAAAACCGTTGCCGTTACTGCTGATCAATGGATGCCTATGATTGAAGTTAAAATGGAAAATATTAAACAGTATTTATTAGATAAGAAACGTGAGGGTTATACATTAATTGGATTAGAACAAACTGATAAATCAATTGAATTGAACAATGATTTGAAATTTCCTAAAAAATCATTGATTTTGATTGGTAAAGAACGTGAAGGTATTCCTGGTGATTTATTAGCTGAATTAGATTTTTGTGTGGAAATTAAACAAGTTGGTATTGTTAGATCAATGAATATTCAAACTGCTACAGCAATCATTGTTCATGCTTATTCTTCACAACATTGTTAAAAATATATCAAGCAAGACAAACGAAATGACCCTATTATTGTATTTAAATTGCATTTATATATATATATATATATTTATAACTTTTTGATGTATTAAAATATAGAACCATCATTATCATCATTATCTTCTTCTATTAAACTATCTAATGCTCTTATAATATTCGGGCAATATTTATTGCATAATGTTAATGATTGAATCAATAATGATTGATCCAATCCTTTAAAATTTGAATTATTGGAATTGACAGCAAAATTAGTATTTGATATTGGTGTAATGACTTTATTATTATAAAAACTTATAATTAACCCATTTTCTAAAACTTGTTCTTCTTCAAATGATGGATCCAAAATTAAATTTTTCCCAATGACTCCAATTGTTATAAAAATTGGTGGTTGAAATTTCGTTGATGATCCACCCCCTCTAGTATTAGCATTTAAATGATAATCTTGGATTAATTTAGCATTTTCCCAATCATCGCTAAATGTTGGTAATTCAGCAATTTCTTCATCATTAACATCACTAATCAATAATGGTAATTTAGTAGTTTTCAATGCTAAATAATTGGCTATTGAAATCAAACTTAATGGATAACATGAATGACTTATTATAATACAGTCGATATATAGTTTAAATGTATATTTACTTGTCAATTTCAAAACTTCAAATGGGAAATTTTGTTGTAATAAATTAGTTAATTGGAATTTTAAATTGGCAACATAATTTGAATCATCACGATGTCCCACAATATCAATATCCACCTCAATTAGATTATGACCTTGTTGTTGTTGTACTTCTTCTTCTTCTTCCAGAATCAATACTACTTTTGATTTGACACTAACAATACATTCACTACCATCTTCAGTTCTAACACGAGCTGATCCATTAGATCCTGGTAAAAATGAAGTTTTGGCAACTAAAGGACGATATTGATGAATTGATCGTAAATCAGGTCTTATTATTGGTTGTTGAGTTAATGAATCATATAAATATGACTTTTCTGCTGGTGATAGTTGAACCATAGTATAGGTGTATACGGTGGGGGGGTAGGAGGAGATGTCTATAAGTAAGTTTGATGTAATTGAATCCCATCGCTTTTTTTTTTCAACTCATTTTTCCGCAAGAAGACTTTGATTGATTAATTCTATCATCACCATCAAAGACTGATGATGAAGAAGATTAGATACACTAAGAAGTTAGACAATTTAAGACCCATTGAATGAATTAACAGTCCTATACTTTTTTTATACTATCAACTCTTTAATAAGATGGTTGCACCTCTTAGTATGGGTATCTTTGTAATTCTTCTGTTTATTTTTGCATCAATTTCAAAATACACCCAAAAAAGTTACCTAAACTAAACTATATCAATGTCAAATTAAATAACTTTTATTTAATTAATATAACCTCCCAAGTCGATTAATTTTTCTCTTATAATTTGAAATTAATAAATGAAATGTGTATATTAATTCATCAAATAACTTATTATGGCCGGGTAATTTGTCCAGTCATAATTTTTTCTTCTCATTGCAAAGAATTTCAATTCAACGAAAAAGTCAAAACAACAAAAATTGGCTTGATCAATCAATCTTTAATCATCACCTCAATAGAATTCATTCAATTCATTCAATTCATTCAGTTCAACTCTTTAATTACTAGAAAATGTCTACATTATTTGGAGGTCAGCAACTGACTCAACCTAGTTTGTTTAATACCTCATTCAATTCAGCATCTATACAACAGCAACAACAGCAACAACAGCAACAACAGCAACAACAACAGAATCAACAGAATCAACAGCAGCAACAACCGCAACAACCACAGCAACAGCAAGCCCAACAAATTCAGCAACAACAACCACAACTATTTAATACACAACAATACTATCAACAACAACAACAACAACCTCTTTGGTTAC
>OBUW01000618.1_pt1 | contig 15817 bp, 15 predicted proteins | sample 1475761 | NCBI WGS metagenome assembly OBUW01 (sample SAMEA2579908, study PRJEB22360) | human gut metagenome | biome: human gut; feature: human-associated habitat; material: faeces | place: Denmark | collected 2008/2010
AGTAACTATGTTTTTCTTTTTTATAAACATTGTTCCCATTGGCATTAAAAAAGCTCATGTAATACTTCTTAAAAAAAGCTGAATAATAAAGGAGTTTTTTAAATCTAAAATTATTAAATTTAATATAAAAATTCGACTCATAGATAGAATGAATAAAAATCCGAAATATAGAATTATCAACTACAAAGATGAATGTTTTATAATGGATATCCCATGTTAATATTAACAGTTTTAATTTCTTTGTTATGCAAATCAAAACATTATAGTATTTCTAATTAAATTTTTAATGGCTTTAATGTTGTCGTTCTTAAATGTTTTTCAATTTCTGATTCAAAAGTACATGTAATTTAAAGGCTAACGAGCAATCGCGCTATGTGAATATCAACTTAAGCAATACTTATTTTAACTGAGTTCTACATAACATTTTTCTAATACACCGCCCAAATTCAAACCCTAATTCAAACATTTGGAAGTTGTATTAAATCATGATAGTGTGATAGTGGAAAAGTTATAAAGATAAGGAGCTGGGTCTAATGAAGCAATTTGTAAACTTAGGTAAATCTGATGTTGAAGTGTTTCCAATCGCACTTGGGACGAACGCAGTAGGTGGGCATAATTTATATCCGAACTTAGATGAAGAACAAGGAAAAGATGTTGTTCGTCAAGCCATTAATCATGGTATTAATTTATTAGATACGGCATATATTTATGGGCCAGAACGATCAGAAGAATTGGTTGGAGAAGTTGTTAAAGAATATCCGCGAGAGCAAATTAAAATTGCTACGAAAGGGTCTCATGAATTTGATGAAAATCAAGAAGTACATCAGAACAATCAACCGGAATATTTAAAACAACAAGTTGAGAATAGTTTGAAACGTCTACAAACTGATTATATCGATTTATATTATATTCATTTTCCGGATGACAACACTCCGAAAGATCAAGCAGTTGCAGCATTACAAGAGCTTAAGGAACAAGGGAAGATTAAAGCCATTGGTGTATCAAATTTCACATTAGATCAACTTAAAGAAGCAAATAAAGATGGTTACGTTGATGTTGTACAGTTAGAATATAATTTATTGCATCGCGAAAATGAGGCAGTATTACAATATTGTGTTGATCACCAAATCACATTTATTCCATATTTCCCATTAGCATCTGGTATTTTAGCTGGAAAATATGATGAGAACACTAAATTTAGTGACCATCGTACTACACGTCGTGATTTTAAACCAGGTGTATTTGAAGAAAATGTGCGTCGCGTAAAAGCTTTGGAAAGCATAGCTGCAGCACATCAAACTTCAATTGCGAACATTGTATTAGCATTTTATTTAACGAGACCAGCTATCGATGTGATTATTCCTGGTGCAAAACGTGCAGAACAAGTCGTTGAAAATATTAAAGCTGCAGATATCGTTTTATCTGATGATGAGATTCAATATATCGATGAACTGTTTCCAATTGAAGACTAAATGAATTGTATTTAATGGTGACATATGTATCTAATTCATCATGAATTAGCCCCGTATCACAAACGACGTTATATAAGGTATGACGAAATTTCGTCAAATTTATATAAAAGTTGTAAGCGTTTTACTATTCGGTAGGCAAAGCTTATGATAGTATAATTAGGTAACGAAAAACACAGATATTTATTAATCAAAAGTGAGGTTAGGCTAAAATGATTACTGTTTTGTTTGGTGGGAGTAGACCAAACGGTAATACTGCACAATTAACAAAATTCGCTTTGCAAGATCTAGAGTATCAATGGATTGACGTGACACAACATCAGTTTAAACCGATACGTGACGTGAGACATACAACAGAGACTATTACTTCATATGACGATGACTATTTGCCGATTCTAGATAAAATATTGGCTAGTGATACAATTATTTTTGCATCACCAGTGTATTGGTATAGCATTTCATCGCCATTAAAAGCATTTATAGAACATTGGTCAGAAACACTACAAGATAAACGTTATCCTAATTTTAAGGCACAAATGGCCGAAAAGGATTTTAGAGTTATTTTAGTTGGTGGAGATTGCCCAAAAATAAAAGCGAAGCCAGCAATTACTCAAATGAAATATAGTTTAGACTTTTTAGGTGCCACTTTAAATGGCTATATTATTGGAACTGCTGAAAAGCCTGGTGACATCATGAAAGACAACTATGCCTTAGCACGTGCGACAGAATGGAATCAACTATTGCAATAAGACATACCTCATACTAAACGAAGTGATTTTTTGCTTCGTTATTTTTTATTTTTAATTTTAACGGAAAATATAAATATATAAATTGAATAGACAATCATTGTTTATTAAGTATTGAGCAAGTTGTGGTATAATGCCGTTATTAAAACTTGTTAATAAGGGGAGAAAGTCATGTTCAAGGTAAGACAAGCAACTGAAAAAGATGTTGTTCAAATTAGAGATGTCGCAACTAAAGCTTGGTTTAATACATACTTAAATATATACGCTGCGACAACAGTTAATCATTTGTTAGAAGCTTCATATAATGAACATCATTTAAAGAAAAGACTTCAAGAACAATTATTCTTAGTCGTTGAAGAAGGTAATGACATCGTTGGCTTTGCTAACTTTATTTACGGTGAAGAATTATATTTATCAGCTCATTATGTTAAACCAGAATCGCAACATACAGGTTATGGTACAGCATTATTAAATGAAGGATTATCACGTTTTGAAGATAAATTTGAAGGTGTTTACTTAGAAGTAGATAATAAAAATGAAGAAGCAGTAGCTTACTATAAAGAGCAAGGTTTTAAAATCTTACGCTCTTATCAGCCAGAAATGTATGGCGAAAAGTTAGACTTAGCACTTATGTACAAAGTATTTTAAGCGCGTTAAATAAAAAAATTGAAAAGGAGGGGAATAATGACTAACGCATATGTAGATTTAAAATTAGTAGAAGAAAAAGTTTTTAAAGACCCGATACATCGATATATTCATGTTGAAGATCAATTGATATGGGATTTAATTAAAACTAAGGAATTCCAAAGGTTACGTCGAATTAGACAATTAGGAACACTGTACCTATCTTTTCACACAGCAGAACATAGTCGCTTTGGACATTCTTTAGGTGTGTATGAAATAGTTAGACGATTAATTGATGAGTCATTTATTGGTCATGATGCATGGGACAATAAAGATAGACCGTTGGCATTATGTGCTGCATTATTACATGATTTAGGACATGGTCCATTTTCACATAGTTTTGAAAAAATATTTAATACAGACCATGAAGCATACACTCAAGCGATTATTACTGGAGATACTGAGGTGAATGCTGTATTACGTAAAGTATCGCCTGAGTTTCCAAGAGAAGTTGCGGAAGTAATTAATAAAACGCATCATAATAAATTGGTCATTTCGATGATTTCTTCACAAATCGATGCGGATAGAATGGATTATTTACAACGTGATGCGTATTTCACAGGTGTGTCATATGGTGCTTTTGATATGGAACGTATTTTAAGATTAATGCGACCTTCTAAAGATGAAGTACTAATTAAAGAAAGTGGTATGCATGCAGTTGAAAACTTTATTATGAGTCGTTATCAAATGTATTGGCAGATTTATTTCCACCCAGTTAGTCGTGGTGGAGAAGTGCTGCTTAATAATTGTTTGAAACGCGCAAAACAGCTTTATAATGAAGGCTATGAATTTAAGTTGCATCCACATGATTTTATTCCATTTTTTGAAGAGACAGTTACGATTGAACAATATGTTGAACTCGATGAAGCGGTAGTTACGTATTATTTGGAAAAATGGACAAAAGAAGATGATGCCATTTTAAGTGATTTAGCAAGTCGATTTATTAATCGAGACTTATTTAAATATATTCCATTTGATGGCTCAATTATTACAATATCAGAACTGCAAGAACTGTTTGAAGCAGGTGGTATTAATCCAGATTATTATTTTGTGAGTGAAGCATTTTCGGATTTGCCATATGACTATGATCGACCGGGGTCAAATCGCAAACCGATTCATTTATTAAGACAAGATGGTACGATTAGAGAAATAAGCAATCAATCTTTAGTCATTCATAGTATTACAGGCATTAATCGCCAAGACTATAAATTATATTATCCTAGAGAAATGGTTGCAAAGATTAAAGATAAGACAATTAGAGAAGCTATTGAAAATTTGATTAACGAGCTTAATTAAACAGGGCTAAAATTGTTATCGTTAAATATGGAGGTTATATCATTGTCTGAGAAAAAAGGCTTTAATTTTAATATCATTAAGAATGACCCTTTAGACGGTCATAAAGGTACAAATATCGGTTCAATCAGCTTAGACAATATTGCGCCAGTTTTTATTGATGTTGCTAACAAAGAAGCATTTATTGATATTGGAGGCATGCATGCTCGCGCCAAAGTTGAAAAAGGCGTGAAATGGATTACTGATAAAGCTGCTGTTGAAGGCGATGAAGCTAAAGAATATTGGTTGTGTTGGGTAACAACAGAACGTAATGAACAAGGACCATATTATGCTGGTTTAACAGCGTGCTATTTATTAGTGAATAAAGCAATTCGTCGTGGTTATAAAAGTATGCCTGAACATGTTAATATGATGGATAAATCAATGAAACATCATATTATCATTGATCATATTGGTGACGAGAATAAAGCTATTTTAAAAGACTTTTTAATGAACCATGATGAAGGTATGTGGAAGCATTCTTCTGATGCTTTACATCAAGCATTTAATTAAATATTAGAAACTAAAATTTCCCAATTAATCTATAGAGATATGATTCATTTCTCAATGACGACGTAAATCATGAGGTGAAAATAAAGTCTTAGATTGATTGGGAGTTTTTTTAATTTTTTTGAAATTAAATTAATCTGTAGTTAATAAAAAATTTGAATAACTGACACATTTTTTTGATCATAGCTATATACTTTGTGAATTAATTCACATTATAATAAGAGTGAAGATAAGAGTATTATAAATTATCTTTAAATAAATATATGTGAAGTAAAAATTACACGTTAGCATATCGATTATGTCATTTCTTTTAACATATTAACTAGGGAAACGTTAAAAGTTAACGGTTGATATCTAACAAAAAACAAAGTCACAGTAGTATGTTTTAATTTGGCGTCTATTACAAATAAAAATTACATCTATAATTATTCGTTTTCATTTTTGAAAGTAATCACCAATTAATATCATACATACTGGAGTGACTATAAGGAGGACATTATTATGAGAGCAGCAGTTGTAACGAAAGATCACAAAGTAAGTATTGAGGACAAAAAGTTAAGAGCTTTAAAACCTGGTGAAGCATTGGTACAAACGGAATATTGTGGCGTTTGTCATACCGATTTACATGTTAAGAATGCTGATTTTGGTGATGTTACAGGCGTTACTTTAGGTCATGAAGGTATTGGTAAAGTCATCGAAGTTGCAGAAGATGTAGAATCATTAAAAATTGGAGACCGTGTGTCTATCGCTTGGATGTTCGAAAGCTGTGGAAGATGTGAATATTGTACAACAGGTCGTGAAACACTTTGCCGTAGTGTGAAAAATGCTGGTTATACAGTAGATGGTGCAATGGCTGAACAAGTTATTGTTACTGCAGATTATGCTGTGAAAGTACCTGAAAAATTAGATCCAGCAGCAGCGTCTTCTATTACATGCGCAGGTGTGACAACTTATAAAGCTGTAAAAGTAAGTAATGTAAAACCTGGACAATGGTTAGGTGTTTTTGGTATAGGTGGTTTAGGTAACCTAGCTTTACAATATGCTAAAAACGTTATGGGGGCTAAAATTGTTGCCTTCGACATTAATGATGATAAATTAGCATTCGCGAAAGAATTAGGTGCAGATGCCATTATTAATTCTAAAAATGTAGACCCAGTTGCAGAAGTTATGAAATTAACTGATAACAAAGGATTAGATGCAACAGTGGTAACTTCAGTTGCTAAGACGCCATTTAACCAAGCGGTTGATGTTGTAAAAGCTGGTGCAAGAGTTGTTGCCGTTGGTTTACCTGTTGATAAAATGAACTTAGATATCCCAAGATTAGTGCTTGATGGTATTGAAGTAGTAGGTTCACTTGTTGGTACAAGACAAGACTTACGTGAAGCGTTTGAATTTGCTGCTGAAAATAAAGTAACACCTAAAGTTCAATTAAGAAAATTAGAAGAAATCAATGATATTTTTGAAGAAATGGAAAATGGTACTATAACTGGTAGAATGGTTATTAAATTTTAAAAATATCAAATGACTTTATAGATAAAGAAGGTAGTGCTCTAAACACTATCATTATAATCAAACACGAGGTTTTCATGTAAGATAGTGAAAATCTCGTGTTTTTTGGTTTTGAGGTGTTATTTGTATTTTATAAAATGGCTTACATATATGAAGCGTTGATTAAGTATGAAATTGTTAATTAATTGAACCTATTTAGCTTTAAGAAGGCATAACAAGATGACCTTATTTTATGCTATAATATTTCTATTATGCGAAGATTAAGGTGAGTAGTAAATTGGATAAAAAAGTAAGTATTCAAACAAAGCAAGTGTTGAAACAGCACAACGAAAAAGAAAAATTTGAATTTACTACTGAAGGAACTTGGCAACAAAGGCAATCTAACTTTATTCGGTATGTAGAACAAATTGAGGATGCAACAGTTAATGTTACAATAAAAGTGGATGATGATAGCGTTAAGTTGATTCGTAAAGGCGACATTAATATGAATTTGCATTTTGTTGAAGGACAAACGACAACAACTTTTTACGATATATCGGCTGGACGAATTCCACTAGAAGTTAAAACATTACGCATTTTACATTTCGTAAGTGGAGACGGTGGCAAGTTAAAGATTCATTATGAATTATATCAAGATAATGAAAAAATGGGTTCTTATCAATATGAAATTAACTATAAGGAGATAGGCGAATGAATATTATTGATCAAGTGAAACAAACATTAGTAGAAGAAATTGCAGCAAGTATTAACAAAGCAGGATTAGCAGATGAGATTCCTGATATTAAAATTGAAGTTCCTAAAGATACAAAAAATGGAGATTATGCTACTAATATTGCGATGGTACTGACTAAGATTGCAAAGCGTAATCCTCGTGAAATTGCTCAAGCGATAGTTGATAACTTAGATACTGAAAAAGCACATGTAAAACAAATTGACATTGCTGGTCCAGGATTCATTAATTTTTACTTAGATAATCAGTATTTAACAGCAATTATTCCTGAAGCAATTGAAAAAGGTGACCAATTTGGACATGTAAATGAATCAAAAGGTCAAAATGTATTGCTTGAGTATGTTTCAGCTAACCCTACAGGAGATTTACATATTGGTCATGCTAGAAATGCAGCAGTTGGTGATGCTTTAGCTAATATTTTAACTGCAGCTGGCTATAATGTAACACGTGAATATTATATTAATGATGCTGGTAATCAAATTACTAACTTAGCGCGTTCAATTGAAACACGTTTCTTTGAAGCATTAGGTGATAACAGCTATTCAATGCCTGAAGATGGCTATAATGGTAAAGATATTATTGAAATAGGAAAAGATTTAGCAGAGAAACACCCTGAAATTAAAGATTATTCTGAAGAAGCACGTTTGAAAGAATTTAGAAAATTAGGCGTAGAATATGAGATGGCTAAACTGAAAAATGATTTAGCAGAGTTTAATACGCATTTTGATAACTGGTTTAGTGAAACATCTTTATATGAAAAAGGTGAAATTCTTGAAGTTTTAGCTAAGATGAAAGAATTAGGTTATACGTATGAAGCAGATGGTGCAACGTGGTTACGTACAACTGATTTTAAAGATGACAAAGACAGAGTATTAATTAAAAATGACGGAACATATACGTATTTCTTACCGGATATTGCGTATCACTTTGATAAAGTTAAACGTGGTAATGATATTTTAATTGATTTATTTGGTGCTGATCATCATGGATATATTAATCGTTTGAAAGCATCTCTTGAAACGTTTGGTGTGGATAGCAATCGTTTAGAAATCCAAATCATGCAAATGGTTCGTTTAATGGAAAACGGTAAAGAAGTTAAGATGAGTAAACGTACTGGTAATGCCATTACTTTAAGAGAAATTATGGACGAAGTTGGCGTTGATGCTGCACGTTATTTCTTAACTATGCGTAGTCCTGATAGCCACTTTGATTTTGATATGGAATTAGCGAAAGAGCAATCTCAAGATAACCCAGTTTATTATGCTCAATATGCTCACGCACGTATTTGTTCAATTTTAAAACAAGCAAAAGAGCAAGGTATTGAAGTGACTGCTGCGAATGATTTTACAACGATTACAAATGAAAAAGCGATTGAATTGTTGAAAAAAGTAGCTGACTTTGAGCCTACAATTGAAAGTGCTGCAGAACATAGATCAGCACATAGAATTACTAACTATATTCAAGACTTGGCTGCTCATTTCCATAAATTCTACAATGCTGAAAAAGTATTAACAGATGATATTGAAAAAACAAAAGCACATATCGCTATGATTGAAGCGGTCAGAATTACATTGAAAAATGCATTGGCAATGGTCGGTGTAAGCGCACCTGAATCAATGTAAGAACATTTATATACACTCCAACGTTGAGTTTCTCGAAAGATACTTTGTGTTGGAGTGTTTTTTATTAGGTATGTGACATATTGGGGAATGCTTAGTATGTGAATAAGGTTAAAGAATACAGTTGGCTTGCTTGCGCAGCAACTGCAAAAGAGCCCCTAATCGCTAAAGTTCAAGGGGAGTTAAAGAATACAGTTGGCTTGCTTGCGCAGCAACTGCAAAAGAGCCCCTAATCGCTAAAGCTCAAGGGGAGTTAAGGAATACAGTTGGCTTGCTTGCGCACAACTGCAAAAGAGCCCCTAATCGCTAAAGCTCAAGGGGGTTAAAGGAATACAGTTGGCTTGCTTGCGCAGCAACTGCATAAAAGCGTCTAATCGCTAAAGCGAAAAGTGGGATTAAAAAGGAGATGTGATAGTGTGAAGAAATCGTTAATTGCTTTTATTTTAATTTTTATGCTTGTTCTGAGTGGCTGTGGTATGAAAGATAATGATAAACAAGGTAGCGATGATAATGGCTCGTCTAAAACGCCGTACCATAGAATTGATTCGTTAATGCCTAGTAATACTGAAATTTTATATGAATTAGGATTAGGTAAATACATAGTTGGTGTTTCAACGGTTGATGATTATCCAAAAGATGTGAAAAAGGGTAAGAAACAATTTGATGCTTTGAATCTAAATAAAGAGGAACTTTTAAAGGCAAAGCCAGATCTAATTCTTGCGCATGAGTCGCAAAAGGCAACTGCTAATAAAGTATTGTCATCATTAGAGAAACAAGGCATCAAAGTTGTGTATGTTAAAGATGCACAATCAATTGATGAAACTTACAACACATTTAAGCAAATTGGGAAATTAACGCATCATGAAAAGCAGGATGAACAACTTGTTGAAGAAACTAAAGATAATATCGATAAAGTCATAGATTCAATTCCTGCTCATCATAAAAAATCAAAAGTATTTATTGAGGTTTCATCAAAGCCTGAAATATATACAGCAGGGAAGCATACATTCTTCAATGATATGTTAGAAAAATTAGAAGCCCAAAATGTTTATAGTGACATTAATGGTTGGAACCCTGTAACGAAGGAAAGTATTATTAAAAAGAACCCAGATATATTAATTTCGACGGAAGCTAAGACAAGATCAGATTATATGGATATCATCAAAAAAAGAGGTGGATTCAATAAAATTAATGCTGTCAAGAATACACGTATTGAAGTTGTAAATGGTGATGAAGTATCAAGACCGGGTCCACGTATTGATGAAGGATTAAAAGAATTAAGAGATGCAATTTACAGAAAATAAACCATTCTAATTATGCCCCTTATTGCTACATGTAAAAAAATACATGTTTGAGATAAGGGGTTTTTAAAATATATTTAGTGAATGATAGCAACGCGAGTATGTGATTGCTATAATGAATGTAATTATCGATGAAAGAAAAGTGAATACTATGACATTTAATAAAGTATTATTGAGCTGGATAGTCATATTGATTATAACAACTAGCATATATCTATTTTGGCAGTTGGGGGATATCAATGATGTATTTAACCAGTCTATTTTAATCAATGTTAGATTACCGAGATTATTAGAAGCATTGTTGACAGGTATGATATTAACTGTTGCAGGTCTTATATTTCAAACAGTTTTAAATAATGCATTGGCAGATAGCTTTACATTAGGATTGGCAAGCGGTGCTACATTTGGTTCAGGATTAGCATTATTTTTAGGATTAACAACGTTATGGATTCCAGTATTTTCAATAACATTTAGTTTAATAACATTAATAACTGTATTAGTCATTACGTCGGTATTGAGCCAAGGCTATCCAGTTAGAATCTTAATATTAAGTGGTTTAATGATTGGTGCATTATTCAATTCACTTCTATATTTTTTGATTTTATTAAAACCTCGCAAATTAAATACAATTGCCAATTATCTGTTTGGTGGTTTTGCTGATGCAGAATACTCAAATGTATCCATAATAGCAATCACATTTATCATTGCACTGTTTGGTATATTTATCATTCTTAATCAACTAAAGTTATTGCAATTAGGAGAACTAAAAAGTCAGTCACTAGGCTTAAATGTTCAAATAATTACATATATCGCGTTATGTATAGCTTCTATGATAACGGCGATAAATGTCGCATATGTTGGCATCATTGGATTCATTGGTATGGTGATACCACAACTCATTAGAAAATGGCAGTGGAAACAATCGTTAGGAAGACAATTGGCTTTGAATATTGTAATTGGAGGACAAATAATGGTTATGGCAGATTTTATTGGTAGCCATATATTGTCACCAGTACAAATACCGGCAAGTATTATCATTGCATTAATTGGTATACCAGTGTTATTTTACATGCTAATATCTCAGTCGAAACGGTTACACTAGCACATGACATTTGCTAAAATAAAAATAACTATAAACATAAAGAGGGCATAAGCGATGGATTTGAATCAAATTAAAGCAGTTGTATTTGATTTAGAAGGTACGTTGTTGGACAGAGTTAAATCTCGAGAGAAATTTATCGAAGAGCAATATGAACGATTTCATGACTACTTAATTCATGTTCAACTGGCAGATTTTAAAAAAGCATTTATTGAGCTAGATGACGATGAAGATAATGATAAACCTGATTTATATAAAGAAATCATTAAACGTTTCCATGTAGATAGGTTAACTTGGAAAGACTTATTTAACGATTTTGAAATGCATTTTTATCGTTATGTATTTCCTTATTACGATACTTTGTATACACTAGAAAAGCTATCGCAAAAAGGCTTTCAAATTGGTGTTATCGCAAATGGTAAATCTAAGATTAAACAATTCCGATTACATTCACTTGGTTTGATGCATGTTATTAATTATTTATCAACATCAGAAACAGTTGGCTTTCGTAAACCACATCCTAAAATTTTTGAAGATATGATTGATCAACTAGGGGTATTACCTGAGCAAATTATGTATGTTGGCGATGATGCGTTAAATGATGTAGCTCCAGCACGAGCTATGGGCATGGTTAGTGTATGGTATAAACAAGAAGATGCAGAAATAGAACCGCTCGAAGAAGAAGTTGATTTTACAATTACAACAGTGGAAGAATTATTAACCATTTTACCAATAAAAATTGATAATAAAGGAGAAAATTATGGATCTATTTACTAGAAAAGATGGAACATCGATACATTACAGTACATTAGGTGAAGGCTATCCTATCATATTGATTCATACTGTACTTGATAATTATTCTGTGTTTAATAAATTAGCAGCAGAATTAGCAAAATCATTTCAAGTTGTGTTAATTGATTTACGTGGACATGGCTATTCTGATAAACCTCGTCACATTGAAATAAAAGATTTTTCTGATGACATTGTTGAATTACTTAAATATCTATACATTGAAGAAGTTGCATTTGTATGCCATGAAATGGGTGGAATTATTGGTGCGGATATTTCAGTACGTTATCCTGAATTTACATCATCACTTATGTTGGTAAATCCAACATCTATTGAAGGTGAATTACCGGAAGAACGTTTATTTAGAAAATATGCTCATATTATTCGAAACTGGGATCCTGAAAAACAAGATAAATTTTTAAATAAGCGTAAGTATTATCGTCCGAGAAAAATGAATCGATTCCTCAAACATGTCGTAGATACAAATGAAATATCAACTAAAGAAGAAATTCAAGCAGTTAAAGAGGTATTCAAAAACGCTGATATTTCTCAAACTTATAGACATGTCGTAGTACCGACAAAAATTATTGCAGGAGAATTCGGTGAAAGAACAACAAGATTAGAAGCTAAAGAAGTAGCTGATTTAATCCAAAATGCAGACTTTGAAGTATATCAAGAATCAAGTGCATTCCCATTTGTTGAAGAGCAAGAAAGATTCGTCGAAGATACAGCTTCATTTATCAACAAACATCACGATGAAAAGCATGTTTAATTTTAAGTGATAAGTGAAATATAAAAGTAGTAATTATTATTTGTAATATAATTGTAATATGGCTGTTGTTTTAGAAATGATTGTTGTATAATGGTTGTGAGCACAAGACGATATAAATAAAAGGAGAGAGTGCTTATGAAAAAGCTACTAACGGCAAGTATAATTGCATGTTCTGTTGTAATGGGAGTAGGCTTAGTGAACACTAGTGCCGAAGCAGCAAGTGGCAACTCTATTGATACTGTTAAACAATTAATTAAGGGTGATCAGTCATTAGAAAATGTGAAAATTGGCGAATCTATTAAAGATGTTTTAACTAAGTACAAAAATCCGATGTATTCTTACAATGAAAATGGAACTGAACATTATTACGAATTCCATACTAAAAAAGGTATGTTATTAGTAACTACTGATGGTAAGAAAAACAATGGTAAAGTAACTCATATTTCAATGATGTATAATGATGCTAATGGTCCAACATATCAAGCTGTTAAAAATTATGTTGGCAAAGCAGTAACACATACGGAATATAGCAAAGTTGCTGGTAATTTTGGATATATTGAAAAAGGCAAAACGACTTATCAATTTGCCTCAGCACCAAAAGATAAAAACATAAAATTATATCGTATTGATTTGGAAAAATAATAATTAAATTAATCGTGCTTAACCGACAAGTTAAATCGCAATACTTGTCGGTTATTTTATTACATGGCATAATACAGTGAATATTAATTTTTATGATTTGCGAAGGGGATATTAAACCAATACAATAAATAAAGATGTTTCATTTTAAAGGAGTACTACCAATGCGTATTAACGATAAAATTTTACTAGAAAATATAGAAGATTACTTTAATCATAAAGGTTTATCACCGCATTTGATTGATGATATTAAAGAGAAAGTAATTACTGATATAAAAAATTCTGAAAAGAAAGATCAAGATTATATTGAATATAAAAGAAAATCTCCAGCACAAATCATATTAATGATTCAAAGGAATTTGTTTGCTTTACAAATGAATCCAGTTATTTTCTTTATTTTAAATTTCATTCTCATATCCTATTTATATGATAAACAGTATGTTCAGTTTCAAGCTATTACTGGAATGAGTCTATTTTATTGTTTAGTGATTTTTCCAATGACTATTGTTGTATACCTAAGGGTGTCTCAAAAGAATTACTTGCGTAGTAATAAAATAGAAATGATTATGGGTACAATTATCGCTATCATATCCCTGTTATTAATTATATTACAAGCATTTAATATTACATGGGGCGTTATACCAATTACAAATTTTGGACATCAATTTTTCTTTTTCATTGGTATTATTTTAGTAATTGCCGGCATTTTTTATAAGCGACTTGAGTTTTCGGGAATTGGCTTATTATTTTGTCAAAAAACCGTAGATGCAATGATTCATAATCCACAATCAGCCCAGACTTTTTCATTAATTATATGGATATTATTAGTAGTTCTAGTTATATATTTCACAATTAGATTATCTTCACGTACAAGATTATAAATATGATAAAACTATTCACTTGATTAATTGTATTAATTGAGATGAATAGTTTTTTTATTGTTGGAATAACTTTTGGTAATTTATAAATAATTTTAAAAAATTGTTTATAAAATGGAAGCGTACATAGAATGAAGGTTGGGTATATAGTTTATTGAGGGAGGTGTCACAATGAATAAAGTCACAATTAATCCTCAAATCCAATTAACTTATCAAATTGAAGGTAAAGGGGATCCTATAATATTACTTCATGGATTGGATGGTAATTTAGCTGGATTTGAAGATTTGCAACATCAACTAGCATCATCATATAAAGTACTTACTTACGATTTAAGAGGTCATGGCAAGTCTTCTAAAAGTGAATCATACGATTTAAACGATCACGTTGAGGATTTAAAAATTCTAATGGAGAAGTTAAATATTCATGAGGCACATATTCTAGGACATGATTTAGGTGGGGTAGTTGCTAAGTTATTTACAGATAAATATGCTTATCGTGTAAAATCATTAACTACCATTGCATCGAAGAAAGATGACTTAATACACAGCTTTACTCAATTGTTAATACAATATCAAGATGATATAGCGGGTTTTAATAAGTCTGAAGCGTATATTCTTTTATTTTCTAAATTGTTTAGAAATCAAGAGAAGACGATGAAATGGTATCAAAAACAAAGAATATATAGCATTAAGTCTGAGGATGATAGTGCGGTGGCAATTCGTTCATTAATTTTGCATAAAGATGAACCTATGTATTTAAAAAAACGTACATGTGTACCTACTTTGTTAATTAATGGGGAACATGATCCTTTGATTAAAGATAAGAATCATTTTAAATTAGAATCGCATTTTTTAAATGTAACGAAAAAAATCTTCGAACATTCAGGACATGCACCGCATATTGAAGAACCAGAAGCATTTCTAAGTTATTATCTAAATTTCTTAAAAAGCGTATCATAATATGTGATATATCAACCTAGGGCATAAAGTCCTTAGGCAATGTGAAAAAGCTGATTACTACTCATTATTTGATAGAAATCAGCTTTTTTTGAAATGTATTTGATATATACTGCTCGTTATACGGCTATCTTCCTTATATTAAGTGCTATTAGTGCAAAACCGCTTAACAATTAGGTAAAAAAAGACATAAAAAAAGGAAGTTTAATAGAATGTATCATCTATCAAACTTCACCAAATTGCGCTAAACAAAATTATAGTTCAATTTCGTTGTTTGCTTCAGTGATTCGTTTATTTACTCGACTCAATAATGATTCGATTTTTTTACGTTGTTGTGCATTAACAAGAATTAATACAGTTCTTTCATCATGCTCATTACGTTTTTTATCGAAGTAATCTTCTTGAGATAAAATTTTAACTGCTTTAACAACTTGTGGTTGTTTGTAGTTTAAATGATTAATAATATCTTTAAGATAGTATTCTTTCTCTTTGTTTTCGCTGATGTATGTCAATACAGCGAATTCTTCAAAGCTAATTGAAAATTCCTTTTTAATTAAACTTTTTAATTTGTCAGCATAAGTGACCATTGATAACAACTCAAAGCAATCATTGATTTTTGTAATTGCCATGTTTAAAACCTCCCTATTTGATGCATCTTGCTCGATACATTTGCCCGATAATATATTGATATCTAATCTTTATTTATTATAGATATGTTAGTCATAATTTTGCATTAAATAAGTTTTATTAAATATATTTAATGCTCTATTATTTAGTTAATTA
>OBUW01000621.1_pt1 | contig 15731 bp, 4 predicted proteins | sample 1475761 | NCBI WGS metagenome assembly OBUW01 (sample SAMEA2579908, study PRJEB22360) | human gut metagenome | biome: human gut; feature: human-associated habitat; material: faeces | place: Denmark | collected 2008/2010
ACAACAACAACAACCAATGCCGTTACCACAATTATCTCCCAATCACAATACGAATCATAACCACAACCACAACCATAACCACAACCAACAGCCACAACTTGTGCAACACAGCTTACCGGATAAGTCGGAAAAACCTGATCCAACTGATATTTTATCAATACAACAGAATCTCATGAATTCAATTGGCAAATTGTCTTCAACAGTTGATGCTAAGAAAATTGAATCACTTATCAATAAATGTATTGCCTACTCAAATGATCAATACCAAAGCGATTTTGGACCATTACCAGATCCGATCCCCTTACGACAATTTGATTCACCTACATTGCGTGATTTGCGTAAAGTATTAGAAAACAATGAAGCACAATTGATTGGTCAAAATGTTGATGGCGGAGAAGTTATGTCATCTTTTGAATTAGAAGAATTGTGTCTTGCAATGCTTGATGAGTTGCCAGAATTGAGTTATGATTATTTGGGTAACACCATTGTACAAAAATTGTTTACTTTGGTTGAATCATCATTGGTTAAGTTGATGATGGTCAAAGAAGTTGCTCCTTATTTAACTCAATTGGGAATCCATAAAAATGGGACATGGGCAATACAAAAAATTATCAATTTATGTCATTCAGACTACCAACAGATGTATCTCATTGGTGCTAGTCTTAAGCCTTATGCAGTTAAATTGTTTAATGATCAATTTGGTAATTATGTGATTCAAGGTTGTATCAAATTTGGATCTCCATTCAATGACTTTGTGTTTGAAGCCATGTTGGATAATTTCTTGGAAATTAGTGTAGGGAGATTTGGTGCTCGTTGCATTCGTACTATATTGGAAAGTTGTCATGATTCAAGTAGTACTTCTCCGGTGACAAATGAACAAGTTTTATTGGTGGCAGGTTTGATTATAGAATTCGCCAATGAGTTAGCTGTCAATTCCAATGGATCATTATTAATTACTTGGTATTTGGACACTTTTAAAGATTGTGATTCGAAAATTGAATTATTAATGTCAAAATTTTTACCAAATATAAGGGCTCTTTGTGTGCATAAATTGGCCAACTTGACGGTATTAAAAATTTTGAATAATAGAATTGATGATAAATCAAGAGTGGCAACAATGGATGCTATTTTCAACAATAAAGAAACTTTGGAATATATTTTACAAGAGAGTGATAATAGTAATACTACTGCTGGTCCACTTTTTATCTATAAAATTTTGAGCAATCCTACTTTAGCCGATTTGGTTAACCAACATATCCCCACCATACGTAAAATTTTAATGGAATTGAATATTGTTAATTTCCAAAATTATAAGAAATTAATGGATGAGGTTGGTATTTCAAGTACAAGAATTGGTAGAAATGGCAGTACTAAAAGAAATGGTGCTACTAATGGCAGTAGTAGAAGAGGAGGGAATATGAGAGGAAACAAGCAAGATGGATATGTTACACAGGTGCCACCACCGCCACCACAACAGCAACAGCAACAGCAACAGCAGCAATATTTTGTCCAAGGAATTTCTAATCCACCAGCTTCTTTACAACAAGGTCAACACTCCCCAATAAAACCTCAGCTTCAACAACAGCAGCAGCAACAGCAGCGTCTGGGATCTCCACCATTCCAAAATAGATATATTCCAATGCCACAAGCTCCCCTGCAATATAATAATGTTACACCACAAATGTATATGAAACAGATGTATGCTCAACAACAAGCACAAATTCAACAACAATTTTATTTACAACAACAACAGCAGCAGCAACAACAACAACAACAGATGCTGCCACAAGAGTTTGCAGTTATGCAACAATTGGAACAATTATCATTAAGTTCAGCTGCATTAGGATATAATTCCAATCCTGGAACTCCAACTTTACAAAGACATCTGTTTACTTAAATAGAGAGTTAGGAGCTGTGGGATGAGTTCTTGATAAGGAGACAATCATGGACAAAAATCCTAAATAGAGAGGAACTATACAATTACTTGAATATTTAATTATTATTTTTTTTTTTTAATGATGAATGTTTATTACTATTATTATCATTTAGTTTAATTTAGTTTGGTTGATCTTTTCGTGTTCTACCATTTTCATTTTTTATTATACAATTGTTTTGGTTTTGAGTTTGTTAGTTTAACTTGTTTGATTTTTTCATTTTCATTTTCATTTTCATTTTTATTTTTTTAATGCCCATTTTATATTTAATATTGTTAACAAAGATTAAAGATAGAGAGTATATTTATGTTTATGTTTATTGATTATTTTAATAATCACTTTTGTTTGAGATTTTTGAGGTTATTCTTGTTTTTTTAAATCAGTTGTTGTTTAGGTTCCATGAAGGTTATTTTCATTTACAAAACAAAAATAAGAGGGAAACCTCTTAATAAAAGATAAAAGGAAATCCTCCCCCCACAAGGAAGAGGGATGAAAGATTACATAGAATTACAAGATATATATGGTATATGGTATATATATATATGTGTATTGTTGTTTTATCTTTGTTTCTATAATGTTTAATAAATAATTTTTTGAGTAGAATTTTGGAATGTTGAGTTTTCGTGGTTGTGTTCTTTCTTACAGTATTATGATAGATTTGAAAAGTATTACAAAAAAGAACTATAGATCATTGATTATTCATTCATTTACTAAGTAATAGAATAGAGTAAAAGGATGGTACTAGGTTAATGAGTGGGCATTCTCTCTAGGTACTGTGTTCAACTTCTCTTGTTCAACACTTCTGTCATTTGCTTCCTCTCTACAACTTTTTTTTTCTCTTTCGCGCCTCAACCAAAAAAAAATTTTTTATAGAAAGTTCAAAAGTTCAGAAGTTCAAAGCCAAAAAAAAAATTTTTTTTCACCATTCCTTTAAACTCATCAATACTTTAATGTATAGATAATTAAGACATTACAATTACCTCCTCCCATCCCCCCCCTCCCCCGTCCCCCTTCCTCCCTTTTTACCCTTCTCCAAAATTAATAATAATAACGATTATTCATAATGTCATTTATTAACATTTGTCGTGATAACACGGATCCTTTCTACCGTTATAAAATGCCTCCAATTCAATCAAAAACTGAAGGTAGAGGTAATGGTATTAAAACTGCTATTGTCAATTTAGCTGAAGTTGCTCGAGCTTTAAATCGTCCACCAGCTTATTTAGTCAAGTTTTTCGGTTATGAATTAGGTGCTCAAACCCAAATTTTAAATGATAGATATTTAGTTAATGGAGCACATGATTCAAATGAATTACAAGATTCATTAGATGGTTTTATTAATAAATTTGTTTTATGTGGATCTTGTAAAAACCCGGAAACAGAAATTGTTTTAAAAGGGAAAGATTCATTAGAAAGAGATTGTAAAGCATGTGGTAAAATTTCTATGATTGATCCAAAACATAAATTATATTCATTTATTGTTAAAAATCCACCCGATAATAAAAAGGGTAAAAAATCCGCTACTGCAACTGCTAATGTTGTTGGTGGTGGTAAATCCATTTCCGATATTGCTTCTGGTCATAATGGTCAAGGAGGTGAACCTGGAAATAATAATAATAATAATAATGGTGGTGGTGCCAATGGTGAAAATGGTGAAAATGGTGAAGGTTATGAAGATGATGATGAAGATGATGATTTATTAGCTAAAAAAATTAATGCTGAAGTGGCACAATTAAAAGCCATGGAAATTAAAGATGATGAATGGGCTGTTGATATGTCACAAGAAGCAATTGCTGCTAGAGCAAGAGAATTAGAAGGTTTATCATTACAAAATAATAAATTTGATGAATTTGGTGAATGGTTATTAAAAGAATCTAATGGATCAAAAGATGATTTACCTTCTGATGTCGAAATATATAAACGTATTGTTGAATTAGAAATTACTGATACTCCAGAAACTTTACAAGTTTTAGGTCAAGTATTATTTGATGATGATATAATAAATCAAATTGAACCTCATGTTGGTTTATTAACTAAATTAATTAATGGTGATGAAGAATTTGAAAAAGCTTTATTAGGTGGTTTGGAAAGATTTTTTGGTTTAGAAAAACCAAATTTAATTCCCCAAATTCCAAAAATATTACATGGATTTTATGATCGTGATTTAATAAGTGAAGAAGTTTTAATTAAATGGGGTTCTAAAGTTTCTAAAAAATACGTTCCAAAAGATGTTTCTAAAAAAGTTAGAAAGGCTGCTAAACCATTTGTTAAATGGTTACAAGAAGCTGAAGAAGAAGAAGAAGAAGAAGAAAGTGATGATGAATAAATTTTTTAAAAAAAAAAAAAAACAATAACAAACTTTACTGATCTGTTTGTTTGTTTGTTTGTATGTTTTTTTCATTCATATATATAGTCTGTTACTATTGTTATTTCTATGTATAATAGCTATTTGCAAATTTACTTATTTGATATATATTTCGTTTAAAGAAGAAAAAGGTGATATCAGCAAATATCATTAGTAGCTGTTTTCATTAAAGAATATGGCGATGCTACAAATTTTAACTTTACAGTAAAATAGACGTACTGAATCCAAATAAAACTAGCTGTAGCGCCGTATTGTTGCACGTCCTTCATCTAAGTAGCCAATAGAATCTGAAAGGATAACATATCCAACAAAGTCTCTATACCTTACAACCTAACTGAATACTTTTTCTTGCTTAGTATAATATAAACATATAATGTATAAATCAATCTCACCCATTTAAGCCCCTTCCCCCCCCCCCCCCCCCCTTTTTTTCTTTTTTTTTTTTTTAGCAGCAACATTTTGATTCATAGTATGAGGGATATTATAAGGTGCAGGGAACTGACCATTAAACCCTGGAGGTGGCGGAGGCATATTAGCCATATTTGGCATGTTGGCCATATTTGGCATGTTGGCCATATTAGGCATTGGTGGCATAGATCCCATTGGTGGCATCGGCATATTAGCCATGAATCCTGGAGGTGGCATCATCATACCCATAGGTGGTTGTGGTGGCTGTTGTTGTTGTTGTTGTTGTTGCTGCTGCTGTTGCTGTTGTCCTGTTTTGTCACCCAAATTAATACCATTAGTACCATTAGCACCCACAGCACCACCGGGACCTTTCATAATATTTTCCATCACTTTTTGAGGATTGAATTCACCTCTTAATTTATCTTGTTTATGACAATAAGCCAACCATGTAAATTCATCAAATCCATAATTGAAATAATCAGATACATCAACACCAGGTGCTCTCCATGGTTTAAGTTTTAATGTTTCAATATCTAATTGAGTTATCAACGTGCCATCTCCTTCTCCATCTTCTTCTTGTTGATATCGAGGCACCGATTCAAGATTAATAGTTGAGCTAGATTGTCTCTTGTTGATTGTTGTTGTTCCTGCTGCTGCTGTTGTCGACGACGATGATGTTGATTCTTCAGGATCTGTCATCTCAGATAATGCCTCGTTCCCAATGATGGTTGTACCACTAGATTTTGATTTTGTTGGTTGGGTATCTCTTATTATAATATCTATATCATCATCTGATTCTGAACCGGAATCTGATTCTGAACCTGAACCTGAACCTGATTCAGAATTTGATGCTTCTTGTTTCTGTTGTTGTTGCTCTTTTTCATTAGTTTTATCTTCCTCCTTGTTGCTTTCTTCATCAGCAAACTTTACTCTTTTAACTTTTGGTCCTTGTTCTTCAACTTCTTGCTCTTCATCTGAATAAAGAAAAGCATCATCATCATCTGAATTGGCCATTTTTATCTTTTTATGTAAATATATACTAAACAGTAGTTGTTAGTTGACAAACTTTTCTTAGGCTCTCTTTTTTTTTTGGAATATTTTTTCTCCAAGTTGACCTCTATTATGTGTTGAAAGAAGAACAAACAAGAACAAGAGTACTTATAGACATACTTCAATGCTCAATAGTAAAGTTTATATAGAATAATAAGTGATCTACTATTGGAATAGCTTATGGCAATGCTTGAAGTTTTCAGTGATATGGATTCAGACAAATTTATTTTGTATCACGTGATAGTAACATGACCTAAAGAGTTCAACCAATTTATGAAAGAATTATCATAGAAATATGCCTCCAAGAAATACTTTGGGGTTCAAAACTTTATAAATTAAATAATTAAATAATTAAAATGACTAATCTTATTAAAAATACGTAAAAATGCTACTTAAAAACTGGAAAAAAAAGAAAACGCTATTAGACTAAAAGATAATACAAAATGGGCATATATTTGCCAATTAAAATTAAAAAAATCAAAAGTAGACCTTTCAATTACTGTTGGGAGCTTTGTTGTTGTTGTTGTTGTTGTTGTTGAAGCATCAAATTTACCCATGGTTGACGTCTGAACCGATTTCTATAGATAATTTCTTGTAAATTTTGAATCCATATTTTCATTTCGTGTTTATTAGGAGCACAAAAATCAATCAACTCACCATTAGCAAATTTGATTTTGAATGCATGATCCAACAATAACACATCACTGAAATTTCGATGATTGGAACGATCAATGTTCTCTTTATCAACATAAATCAAATCAACAACTTTTGATAAATTAATTTTGGCTCTAGTTTTATGAGATATTTCACTATGAGCCAATAAAGAAGTGCCCATTAATTTGAAAAAACGTTTCTTAAAAATTGGACAATCACCTCCTTCTTGATGTAAATAACCTTCAAAGTAATTATTCTGTTCATTGTTTAATTCATTGATGCTTTCATATGCGGATCTAATGCTGGTTGGTAATATTTCTCTTGGATCTGATCGTGGAACATACAACATTTTAACTTCCAATTGAGCAATCTTATAAGGTTTGCCTCTTTTCATTGGTTGATTGCCATTACTCATGGTTTCCCATTCATTAAAACAATTGAGATCAAACTGTAATGCTTTACCGGTGATTTGGTCTTCAAATTGTTGCAAATCAATGTAACATCTAGCAAATGAACCATCAGGAGCAAACTTATTAGCCCAGGTATCTTTGACTTCAGTGGGCACAAACTTTGTCGTGGTGATAATATCTTTCGATCCAAATAATCGACTCAATCTATTTCTTGATTTGACAACTTTCTTTTCAGTCACTTCTACTAATGTACCACGAGGTTTTTCATATGATGCCTTCAAAGTTAAAATAAACTCTAATGAATCAGCAACTGTCAACTCAAATTCTTTACCTATAGCAACATTATGGTCGTCCATGTTGTATTCTGGTGTAGTAACACAATGCACTCCATTATCCAACGTTAAAGTGAATCTTCCTTTGTGAGTATTAATATCGGGTAAATTGATATTCTTAATTCCTAAAACTCTAAAGAATAATTTGCCTCGTTCTTGCAATCCCACATCAGGAATTTCATCATCAACAACACCCGGAATATCAGTTTTTTGTTTATGATGATGATGATGATAGCGATGGTGATGCTTTTGCTTTTCACGAGGCTTGTGTTGAACATCTTTGTTTTCATCTGGAATCGTTGAAGTAGCATCAGTATACTGTGAAGGAACAGAAACCATACTAGGATTATGCTGTTGATGCTCTGATCCGGAGCTTGGTGAAATTCCACCATCTCGTACTTTATGGTTTGAAATCTCGTTTCCTTGGAATGATTTCTTCGGTTTGTGAGTGGCTTTTGGTATTGGTTCAATGCCAGCAATTGATCCATTTTTCTTAATAACTCGAACTGGTGAACCAATCTTAATTGGTGACTTTCTAGGGGAGGCAGAAGAAAGCTTGGCAGGCTTGCTTGATATGGACTCCTTTTTGGTAGGAGTTCTTGGTGTTTCAGGTGCACTGGCCAATCCATCATCATCACCACGAACAGTATTGGCGGATTTTGAAGCAGGTTGCTCTTGGATATTTTGACCAATTGTAGCCTGATCATCAAAATTCATATCCAATTGGTTGAAACTAATAGTACTAGCATTACCACTGATGGCGACATTATCACTGTTGTTCAGCACATTTCTAGCAGGTGAATTGATTAATTCAAAATCTGGCTCTGGTAACATTGAAGAATTAGTTGCTGCTCCTGCCCCTGGGTGAACCAAAACAGAGTTTGATCTTAACGGATGTCTAACTTCTTGTTCCATAAACAAACGATCAGCAGATAATAAAGCCGTAGGTGGTTTTTTCAATTCATTACTAAGATAAGGCAACATGTCGGTAGAAATGGAGTCTGGTCGGCCATAAATACTTGAATCAATGGTGGCATTGTGTATAGAGGCAGTTTGTTGTAATTCTTCATATCGGTCTTCGGGATCGGTGACAATTGAATTCTTTTTAGGTTTTTGATCAACAAGTTTGGCATTTATATATTCATCTTGAGTCACACCTTTCTTTGCATTCAAAATCCTCTTGACATCATCTTTATCCATACTTGGCAATGTTTTCATTCCTTCAGCCTTTATAGTTGGTTTAGAACCCGCACCGAAATCATCAAAAATATCATTATACATGTCACAAGGTGCTAATGCTGAAGAAGTTCTTCTAATTTCAAATGTGGGAACTCTAAATCTGGACACTCGTTTATTTGAATTGGAACGAGTTGAAGATGGTTGTCGTTGTGGTGGCAATGGTGGTGCCTGATTTGGCGCTGCCTTATTAGCTGATAACCGTCTAGCATTTCTAATTTCAGCATATGATTTCGGTTCAGGAGGTTCAACAACATTAGGATCGTTATCAATATTCGACAAGACATTTTTAGTGCTCAATGGAGTAAAACTTCTTGGTCTGTTGGTGTTATTGGAGTAGTTGGCAAAATTCAAATCCTTAAATCCAGAGTCTTCAGATAATTCTGGTAAAAATTGAGATACATTCAAATCATCCATGTCTGGACTAACAACTCTTCTTGACATGACATTTACCTCTTTGAATTTCTTGGATTGTATGGCATTTGGGATTTTCACTTTATCACTAGTAACACGAGATTCTTGTTCGTTTTTGTATTGCTGATAACTAGCAATGATCTGTTTAGTTGGAACTTTATGAATTTGATGTTTCTTCTGCTTTTCTTGTTTATGCCAAATTGATATGAAATTAATTGGTTTCGAATCAGTTTCGTGCTCTCTTGATAATGACTCTTCAAAGCTTGAGTATGCATCAAAAGTCTTGGTCACGTCATTAAAAGATGAATAATCATTTGCTTCCACTACGGGCAAAGTCAATTCTTCAGGTGGAGCAATATTGGACGAGTTGGCTAAAATGCTATCATCTTCTTTTGTATGCGGTACCTCCAATTGTTGTTGCGATGATTCATTATTAGCTGGATCTTCCAAAGATTTAGAATTCTCCTTGTCATTGTTGTCCGATCTTGGGGGTGCTAATGTTTTGGTGGTTATTTCACTTGATGAGTTTCCATATTTGTCACCAATAATATCAGAAGTCTGTGATACGTCGTTCAAAATATCTGATTTCTCAAAACGAGAAATATCATCATTGTCTTCCCTATCGCCATCATTACTGTCTTCCAATTTCCAATCACTATCAATATGAAAACGAATTGACATTTTCGTTGAGTTTTGGGTCGTGTCAGATTCCTCATCATCATTAAGTGCTTTCTTCAACAATGCATCAGTATCTTCGACATGACTGTTTGCTTCATTTTCTTTTTTAGGATGAATATCAGCTGGTTCGGCAATTTCATCTTCATTTTTTATTCTTAATATTCGACTTGAAAATTCTCTTTTTGGAGCTTTTATTTCCGTGGCCAGAACTGGTTCTTTCTTGATGGTAACCTTGACAAACTCCAAATTGCTCTTTGGCTCTTGTTTAACTTTGATATTATCACTAAACGAAGTTTCTTCTTCAGGCTCTGCCGCTTGTGTTTGTTCTTGTTCCTGTGTTTGCCTTTGTTTTTCCAATGCATTTAACGAAATTTGAGATTGTGATGCACTATTCAAAAGATTCAAAATTGATTGTTCAGTGTGGTTATAGGATCTATCAAAAGAGTCCAAATGATCATCAGATGATACTAAGAGTTGTCCCTTATTGGTATTAGTCGATTTAGCATCAATAAAATTCTCATTGTTGTGTTCTGGTGCATCATTTTCTTTTGTAGTCTCTAATTTGTCTCGAGATAAGTCACGAGGAAGTAATGATTCAACAACCTCATCAGAGAACCCCTTTATACCGTCATTTAAAGACAATCCAGGATTAACCTTCTTAGGTGAGCCGGGTACTGATTCTAAAACACGATTACCATCCCTCAAAGATTGTAATGACGATTGTGATGATCCAGATGATCTCAACAGAATATCTGCGTTAGTCAATGAGTTTAATGGGTTTTCAATATCATTCTTTGGTGCTTTTAAAGCAAATGACAAATTGTGAATATTTTCATTAGTTTTGTTTTTCGAAGCGTCTTGCAAGTTTTGTAAATGCAGATCCATATCTGACACATTCTTACTATTGTTATTATTAGTGGGACTAAGATATAAATTGACTTTTTCATCTAATGATAAATTGCTGAAATTTTCGTGCTTTAATTTCATATCTGTCAATGCCTCTGGTTCCAGATTGACTTCGTTGTTTTTGTTCAATAATTGGGCAAAAGTAGGTTTTGTCGTATGAAGTGGTGGTGTTGGTGGAACTGAAGCATTTGTATCTTCATCAGAATAATTGAATTGAGAAGGATCTTTCCATTGATGTTGTATTGAGGGTGGCTCAACTGAATCTTCTTTTTGTTGACTTTGATCTTCTTCCTCGACTCTATTATCTGGATAATGATGAATTTCGGGATTAGTTACAGTAAATGCAACTTTTTTTGGTGACACTTTAGGAGTTGCCTTTTTCATTATTGATTTGTTGGGGGAGGTATTTATATAAGTTGGTGCATGATTTTCATTCACTTTGTCCACAGTTGGATTTTGTTTGGTTAGGTCTAAAGTCGAAGTCATCGGTGTTTGAAAAGAAAATTCATCAATTAAATTATTGTCGGTTTGTGGGAGTTGTTGTTGTTGTTGTGGCTGTTGTTGCTGATGTTGAATTGTTTGTTGTATATCGATTGAATTATCAAGATCAAAATTTCTATCAAAAGATGTTTGAAAGGCTGTGTCCTTTTTCTCTTCTTTCCCTTTCTCTTGATCTTGTTCGCTAGTGTAGGTATCAGAGCTTGAATTTGGATCTAAACTCGGCTTGGAATTTGTTCTGGGGAAATTCAATGGTTTTGTTGGGGAATTAAATATTGATGCCGAGGACGATTGAGGCTGTAATTGTAAATGAGAATGTTTATCTATCGGTAATAATTTACTTGGAGTTGAGTTCATTTCTTTTAACAATAGATCTACTGATTCTTTATTAAAAATTAAAAGTTTCAATAATTTGTTAGTACTTTTGTTTTGTTTTGTTTTTATTTTATCTTTTTTGGGGAGGTATGGATAGATGGAGAAGTAAAAGACTATTGACCAAGTTGAAGATTAAACTATTAAAGTTGATGCATAAAAATAATGTCAAATTTAAAACGTGAGATACTCAGTAAGTTAAAATGAAATATTTAACATTCAATGTAAGTCTGGTATCTGATGATAATTATAATAATAATATTATTGATGATGTTGTCGTTGTTGATAATCAATGACTTTTTCCAGTTGACGAAAATAAAAAGTCTTCCCCAAAAACAAATTAAATAATCTTCAACTATATGTTCCAATAACTCCAAAAAAAGTGAAAGGGAATGACAATATAGAAATCAAGAAGATTTACAAACATTCCAAAAAATGTACATACCATTCTCATGTTTAAATAAATCTGTGTTAATACTGGATTCTCGAGATAACAATTTCTGTGATTCTTCCGGGGAGTAGTGGTGAAGATGATCTTCTATTGTTGTCGTTGATATTGAGGTTTGCATAGAATGAAAAAAATAAAATAGTGCTAGTAGTCGTTAGGTTATTGTTGTTGTTGTTAATTCGAATAAAAAAATGGGAATCAATTAGACGAAAATGATGATTATATCTTATATTTTTAGTATTTCTTGTGAAGTCAACTTTAGAAGTTTGTGACTAGTAAATATTCAAAATTCGTTCCTGCTTGTTGTTTGCTGGTTATAGTTACAGATGTTGTTGTTGTTGTTGTTACTCTATTTGAGTTTTTACTATTCTATTCATCTATCTATATAATTGTACTTTCTTTTATTTTTATTCTTGTTTTTCTTCTTTTGCATCTTATTTAAAAAAAAATATTAAAATTTCTTTTTATTTCTTTTTTTCTTGTTTACTAAAGTGATTTATATGCAGGTTTAGTTATGAATTTGCACAAATTAGGAAAGTTCACGTAATTTTTAATTTATTTTTTGTCTCAATTAGGAAATACAATTGCTTTTCTTGGAATGATTTGGTTGTACTGATTTAACGTGACTACAAAAATAGATGTATACATTTTCTTACATCATTATTCATTCATTCATTTACTATTATTTACTACTACTAATAAACTATGTCAATAAAAAGCATTAACAGTACTACTAATAATAGTATTATTATAGATACAATTATAAATCATCTTATTCAGAATACAATCCTCTCTTAATGAGTATTCATTCATCAGAAGCCATTAAGAATCAATGAAATTGTTTAACTCCTCTGTAAAACTTACAACTTTAGTCGTAGTAGTTTTGATTTGACTATTGTGAGAAGCAAAAATGTGTAACAAAAGGTGATGATGATTGTTATAGAAGTGCTAATTTCAAGTTTCTAAGAATGATGAAATTGAGGAGTTTTAAAAATCTAAAGTATCAATATGGATGTCTTCTTGGTGGTAGAGTATACAAGTGAATGATCAGTTTTACGAAAGACGACCTGGGTAATGTCTAAGTATATTTTTGCCATTGTTGATTTTCGTATAGGTACTGGTGGTTACTTAGAATCTGCTAATAGTGGACCAATTTTCTAGAAGTACATGATACTCTGTAATGTTAGACTCAAATTAAACTATAAATTCTTCTTCTGATTGACCCAGTGTACCTCTTTTTAACCTAATACATACTATAGTTGGTAATTGTGTAACATCACCCTAACAGAGAAAATGAAGCAAGTAGAAAAGGTTCGTTAACTAAAGCTCGAGTTTGTAGTCATAATCTTGTCAAGTCAGTTTACAGCCTTTATCAAGTAATCAAAAGTGGTTAGACCTTGATATCTCAGGTTACTTCACCAAGGTGGGGGTATATAATTAGAGATAAAAGCATTTCTATGTATGCTCTGTTGATTATTAAACCACGATAGAGGATTCATTGAATAGGTTTGAGACTAAATCCATAAGAACGTGGAAGTGACTAATTAATGACAAGTAACAAGTGAAAATCGAAAATACGAAAGGATCAGTTTGTTATATATTTCTTTCCCACTGAGAATTTCGCAGCCAATATAATTTTGCATTTTCGCACGCTTTGTTACTTGTAACAAGATTTATCAGAATATATAAACCCCCTTTTTGAAGTCAGTTCTTTATTTTCAACTTTTTAACACTTTTCTTTTCTCTTCTTTTTTTTAGTTCATATTCAATTTTCAAAATCTTTTTCATTCATTAAGGAGCCAGGAATCTTATCTCTTATATGGATGCTTGTTGGAGCATTGTTATGCGATTGAAAAACCAAATCAAAAATATAAAAATATAGATAATAGAGTTAAAAAAAAAGTCAAAAAAAGGACGCATAATAGAGTTGTTGTTATATAAAATAAGACTCCTCAAGTGGTTAACTAAACCAACATGTTCTGGTATCAAAATAGATAACCTAGGTGTTATTCACTACTATTGTTTGGAATGTTTATGGAGCATCATTATGAAGAAAAGAAACCAATTAAATCAAAAAACAAAAAAAAATACAAAAAATCATAAAAAAAAGACTCATAATAAAGTTATTGTTATAAATTATAAAACTCCTAAAAGTATTTCTTTGAAATCATTGTCCGCTCATATAGTAGTTGAATAACCAAGGCTCTTTCCATTGTTACTAACTTTTTTATAGCAGTACCATATGCGGTAAAAAAAAACAAATATAAAGTATAAAAATATAAAATAAAATGAAAAAATAAAAATTAAAAAAAAAAACGCATAGTATAACTAATGGTATATCAAATAAGTCTCCTCCTCTCATGTTGATTTTAGAAACCAATTCCATAAATTGAATCTCTTTATTTGCCTGGAACCTAATGATTGAATACTTTGTAGGAGCACATTATGCAAAAAAAAAAAATACAATTAAAAATAAAAAAAAATTATAATTAAATGACTCCTCAAAGAGGATTTTGAAATCGATATTACTATTCCATGTCATTGTACATGTGAATCAAAATTGAATCATTTACAAGCATCGAAATGGTGTATCGGTATTTGACATTTGATGTTGCTTTTAAGCTATACTTTGGGGACAAGAAAGTTTATATTACTAATTAGTTTAATCTTATATTAAATTTAATTTTAGAAACTATTAATCAAGTAATACTGTGTTCTCTTTAAAAACTGTAGACAGTGTAGTAAGGATTCCTCAACAGATATATGTGTTGCAGTTTTTTTCCAATATTTTTTGCAATAAATTTGAACCGAACTTTCAACTGACGAAAATCAATGCAAGTCAATACTTAATTTTGAAAGCTTGTGCCAGCACTATTTTCTTGTAAACACTTATCAGTCGTAACAATATCGTTGGTTATGACGACGATGACACCACAACTGGTTGTCTCGGTTGGTTTATACATATAAGACATCGAAAACACTAACTAGTAATAATTGATCCTACGATCATTACAAAGAAAAATCATTGTTCTGCCATTGACGATGGTTTCAGTTCAGAATCTACGTCAATACTTTTCGGTAAGCCATCCAATGATGTTAGTAGATCCAAATTCTCAGGTAAATCTGATATTTAATAAACGTTTATTGAAACAAGTTGAGTTTGATTTAGTGTAATATACAACAACAACAACAACCCTTGAAACAATTGGTTTGGGGGAATCTAGGCTTTTGGAAAAGAGAGAGAGAGACATTGCTTGTGATTTTTTGACGTTATAAACTGGAATAAAATTAACAATTAATTAATGAAATTTGCATATAAACAAGAGAACCGAAATCCTGTTTGCACAAATTCACATTTGTCAACGAAATCGAAAAGGAAATGTGCGGCGTACATACTTAAAAAGAGTTTTTGTATGAGAAAAAAGATTTCTATGGAAGAAATCTTTAAAAATTAAAAATTTTAAAAACTCCTTTTAAATTAACAACATGTTCTCAATAATAAGATTCTTAGGGTAACCTGACCTCCTGGATTTGATTGCGCAGACCATTTTTTACCATTTTGTATGTATTTGGGGTGGTAGAATCAAGTTTCTCACCTTCCTAATTTGGAATGGTTGGCAAATGCAAACCTGCGCAATTTTTTGCGACGCGTTTTTGATGTCTTTTGTTTTGGTTGGGAATATTACACAATACCGTCAGGGGTAGTTCCAAACAATTTTGGATTAAAGGCCAAAGAAGAAAAGTAAATTCGATAAGGATCAAAATGGGTCTTGCCAATTTCCATTTATTCAATCAGGCTTCTCATTGCATTAGGATGTGCCGTGGAGATGTTCTTTAAACAACCAAAAGCACCACTGATCACACGATGCTCTTGATATATAATTTTTTTGGATTTGGTCACATGGCATACAAAATCAAAACAGAGAATGAAATTTTTCAATTTTGATACACAATAATAAGAACAACATAGCCTCCTTTCACACGCATTTCCATGCATACGCCTTAACTCTTACTCCTCTTCGTTCT
>OBUW01000622.1_pt1 | contig 15668 bp, 9 predicted proteins | sample 1475761 | NCBI WGS metagenome assembly OBUW01 (sample SAMEA2579908, study PRJEB22360) | human gut metagenome | biome: human gut; feature: human-associated habitat; material: faeces | place: Denmark | collected 2008/2010
GAATTATGAATATCAGTCAATAGGAATAAGAGAATGGGAAAGAAAAGGAAAAAGGAAAAAGAAAAAGTAGATGGGAAATTTTAACTGCAACCTGTTTCTTGCTGTATAATTAGTATACTAATTAATTAATACTTGATGTTGATGTTGTTGTTGTCGCTGGTTGCCGTCTGCTGTTTGCTGTCTAGTGTCTAGTGTCTACTGCCTGCTATCTACTGTCTGCTCTTTTTTTTTTGTCTATGTAAAATATCTAATGGCAATATACTTTAGTTTCTCTCCTCTATTTAAACTAAACTGCATGACATCTATTTCAATCGGTTGTTGTTGTACTTATGCTTGTTCTTGTTGTTGTTGTTGTGTAATTGTGGTATGTCATGCATTTAGAGAAACAAGTTACATTATTCCCACTAGTTGTCACCAAGAAATTAGATGAAGCGATATATTAGCCCAAGATTAGAAAGCTTGTCCTAGGTATTACTTTTTCTCGTATGATATTCTCTACTACAAATGAAAATTGCCTAACCAATAAAAATGATAATTATTCTCCGTATATCGTAGTTGGAAATTAAATCAGAATGAAAATTCCACCAAACCAGAACCAGGAAAAAATAAAAAAAGAAGAGGAAGAGGAAGAGGGAGAGGAGAATTACATTATACCATCAAACAGGCGATTAAAGTTAACCTGACACAATAATAGAATAACTAAACTTGAATGCGTGGGTAACACTCTTTACAATTCAATTGTTCACCTTGAATGAAAATCTCTTGGATGATAAATAAATATATCAAATATCGTTTACAAATTAACAATAAACTTACAAATTGGACTAATTGATACACTTTTCATTGTTTGAATGGAGATATTATATTACTCGTCTCCAGAAAAATTAACTAAGTATGTATGTATGTTGTTGGTCAAACTTCCTTGATGTTGTAGACTGTGAAATTGAAAAAGCCTTGTTAATATGTTCTTTCTGAAACAATCATGAAACAACTGTATTTGGAAATAACTAACACCACCCAATTAATAAAACAGTAAACAAGATATACATACTTAAATTCAATACTAATCTTAGTTTCCTTGGTTACCCTTTTTTTCTTTGTTTTATTCCGGTTGACTATGTAACAATCTTCAATCAATTTCCTTTTTTTTTTAGTTCTTCGTTCAATAATTATATCCTTACTCTTGGCTCAAATATTATACAAATACTTGCCTACATTTGTTCTTCTTCTTGTGATCATCAATTCACTTCTTTCTTCTAACCTTACTACATAACTTACGTTGATGACCCTATTGTGAAGTTTGTGAAAAATTGATTTTTTTTTTTTTCTCTCTCCAAGAAAAATAATGAACTCAAAATCTAAATAATACTGCAATATAAGATATCAAGCATATATGGTAAGATCATACTGAAATTGAAGGGCGAAAATATGGATAATCACATAAATTTCAACACAATCAATCGGAGTTTAAAGATTGCACACACACTAGGAGGAAGAAAATTAATAAGAAAGTTTTGTAGTTTAGTTTATTGGCACTGTCACAGACAGAATAGTAATTCTATATGTTTTCAATTTATTGAATTTAGCTTATAAACCAGAAGCTACATATAGAATAAGTAAGTAAGCTTTCTTTTTGTTTATTAACTTGTTCTGATTTTATTGATTGCTCTTCGACCTGATCATAATCTTTTGGAACAAATAAAAAAAACGACACTGTTTAGCGAAACTTGAATTAATAGTTTTTTCTACTTATTTGGTGCTAAATTTAGGGGATTATATGTGCCCAATCTGTAAACAAGTTGATAATAGTGACTTCGTAATAAACTTCCCCAGACTTAATCTCTATCACAGGTAAGTATAATCACTCTAATAATCTTTTTTGCAGCAAATTTTTATTTTTTTCTTTCTGGTAAAACGATAGTTTAGGGCTATAGCCCTAATCCAGTATTTCATCCTGCATAGATTCTTAGTATCTGGTCTCGCAATACAAGCTATATATAACAGTTTTTTTTTTTCTAGTGACATCGCGGCGTTGACTCCAATTTTATCGCGCAATGAACTGAGGATATGGACCTATCGTACACGATTATTCAAGGCCTGGACTGGAAATATGGTCGCACTCATACCAATTTTGTTTAGACTTGCCCCCCCTCCCCCCTCCCAGTCCGCAGTTCGCAGTTCGCAATTCACAGTTCGCATTTACTATACAATCGTTACTCAAGTACACAACAACAATTTCTTCTCTCCCCTTTGAGTTTGAGTTTGGGTGAGAACGAAAAAAAAAAATTCTACTAACAAAATATTTTTCAAAGGAAAAAAAAATTTTTTACAGTTAACTTTTTCTCCATTGAAATCCACATTAAATACAATTCAACAATGGTTCGTTACGCTGCCACTCCTGCTAACCCAGCCAAATCAGCTTCTGCCCGTGGTTCTTACTTGAGAGTTTCATTCAAAAACACCAGAGAAACTGCTCAAGCCATTAATGGATGGAAATTAGAAAAAGCTCAAAAATACTTGGACCAAGTTTTGGATCATCAAAGAGCCATTCCATTTAGAAGATACAATTCATCTATTGGTAGAACTGGTCAAGGTAAAGAATTTGGTGTTACTAAAGCTAGATGGCCTGCTAAATCTGTCAATTTTGTCAAAGATTTATTAAGAAATGCTCAAGCTAATGCTGAAGCTAAAGGTTTGGATTCTAGTAAATTAGTTATTTCTCATATTCAAGTCAATCATGCTCCAAAACAAAGAAGAAGAACTTATAGAGCTCATGGTAGAATTAATGCTTATCAATCTACTCCTTCCCACATTGAATTAACTTTGACTGAAGAAGATGAAATTGTTGAAAAACCAGTTGAACAAAAACAAATCAGATTGAACTCAAGACAAAGAGGTAGATTAGCTTCTCAAAAACGTTTAACTGCTGCTTAAATAAATAAAAAAAAATGGAAACAAATAAGGGAATGAATTAAAGATTGATAGATAGATAAAAGAAATCAAGTCTTGTTCATTCATTCATTCATTCATAAATTCATTTTTTTATTATTTGGAGAGAGAAAAAAGCAAAATGTCCATGTATTGTATGTTGCATGTTTTCTCTAATTCTTTTTGCGGTATGTTCATAATGTATATTATAATAATATAAAATCAAAATATTAAAAAAAGAAAGAGAAGAATCACTTTCTGGGATATCAATTAATAAGATATATGTGTAAATAACAACAAAGTTATTAACTCTTTACAAATATGTATATTTGATGAAATTTAACAAAATGTAAAGAAGTAAGGACATTTTACTTTATATAACGTATTTCTATCATAGTAAATACCTCTTAGACTGTCCGATAACACAAGAGTTTAAAACGATATGGGATTAGAGTTTTTAGTTTTACTATTGTTATACTGGAAAATTGCATTCTTTAATCGCTCTTTCATGTAAGCCTGGAAAGCCGATATCACTTGTTTTAGTGAGGTCCCCCTTCCCATCTTCTGGTTGTGGGATAAAGTTTCATATCATCATATCAACTATTAAAAGCCCCAATTGATGCAAATTGTGAGACTGACTTCATTTTCATCTACATTAACTGGTATACTCCGGAAATTTGGCATATTAATTATAATCCAAATCAACGATTAATAAGCCTTAATATAAACCCTGGGTATATATATCCAGATAGAGATTAATTTTTGCTATATCATTTGATAGAGGTTTTCTAATTGTTTCAACAATTGTTTTTGCCCATGTTTTTTTAATAGATAGTAAATTTAAATTACCAATTGATATGAGTAAAAAAAAATCCTTAAAACTCTCTTCAGATAAACATAATATTCCATAATAACATCTTTCAAGAGTTTCAAAATAAACCATCAACCAAATATATGAAGAACGATAAGTATAAAGATTATGCTTGTTACATACCATTATAAGAAACAAACCTAGTATATTCCTGCATATAGTCTGACCAATAATAGAATAGAAAATTCAATCTTACAAACCCACCCACCAAAGTGAGAGAGAGAGAGAGAAAGAGAGACAACGAAAAAAAATTCAAGGAAAACTAAATATCCCATCTTTCCAAATACAATACTGTCTTATCATTAATAACTAACTATTCAATAATGGCAGGTGCACCACATCCACATACTTATATGGGCTGGTGGGGTAGTTTAGGCTCCCCAAAGCAAAAATATATTACTCAATATACTATTTCTCCATATGCTGCTAAACCATTAAAGGGGGCTGCTTATAATGCTGTTTTCAATACTTTTAGAAGAACCAAGAATCAATTTCTTTATGTTGCCATTCCATTTGTTGTTGTTTGGAGTATTTGGACTAGAGCTAGAGATTATAATGAATACTTGTACACTAAAGAAGGTAGAGAAGAATTGGAAAGAGTTAATGTTTAAGATTTAATGATCATGATCATCAACATTTGGCTACATATACTACTACCATTATTGTTGTTGTACTAAGTTTCCCCTTATTGTTATTAAATATATACATCAAAAAAAAAGAATTAAGTCGATTTGAGACAAATTATGAAATAGACATCAAGCATTATTTTATTTTATTTTATTTTATTATAATAATTATGAATTTATATCTCTATGGACAACTCTCTATTTAGATCTTTTATAAACTTTACCTAAGAAAGCAGTTAAAACATCTTTCTTTAAACCTCTAGATTCATCAATTTGATCAATTTGTTTTCTTAATTTAGCAACAATTGATTCTTCATAATCATGATAAATTTTTTCAATACCCAATTGTTTAAATAAATCTTTACATTTTTGTTCTGATTCATCATCTTTTTTACCATAATTATCATCTAATAATTGACGTTGTTCAGGGGTAGCAATCAATAAAGCTTGATTAATAACCCAAGAACATTTATTATCTTTAATATCAGTACCGATTTTCCCAATTTGTTCTGGAGTACCAAAACAATCCAAATAATCATCTTGAATTTGGAAATATTCTCCCAAGGGAATTAAAATGTCTCTAACTTGTTTTAAATCTTTTTCATCATTAATACCACTCATATACATTGCTAATGCCACGGGTAAATAAAATGAATAATAAGCAGTTTTGAAAATAACAATAAATGAATGTTTTTCCAAAGAAAATTTATCTAAATCAACAATTTCTTCATCAGCAGTAATTAAATCTAATAATTGACCTAATTCAGTTTGGAAAGTGACTTCATGAAATAAATCTAATAAATCAACATAGTAAGGATCTTGACGGAAATGTTTTTTCAACAAGATATAAATGGCCCCTTCTAACATAAATGAATCATTAATAGCAATGTTGTTAACTCCTTCAACTAAATACCAACATGGTTGACCTCTTCTAGTTTTAGATTGATCCATCATATCATCAGCAACTAAAAAATATGCTTGTAATAATTCAATGGCCCAACCTAATAATGCAACTTTTTTATATTCAGTATCATTTAATTTATCACTAGTAGTGTTATTCAAAATGGCAAATGTATCAACTACAGATAATCCTCGATTTAATTTACCTCCTGGAGTATTATAATTTAAACTTCTAACAAACCATTCAATGGCTTCTTGAGGCATATTATAAGAAACTAAAATTTGTTTCAATTCTTCAACTAAATCTTCAAAAACATCAAGAAATCTTTCTCTAGCAGCAAGTTTATCAGACATTGTGAAGTGAATGAGTTGGTTTTTGGTAATTGGTAATTGGTTGTGTTGTAAAGAAGGAATGGGTGGTTGTTATTAGGAGTAATTTTTTTTTTTTCATGATTTATAAACTTTCCCGAGGGGGGGGGGAGGAGGCAGATCGGGTGAGATCGTGTGTCTGTATCAAATTTATGGTTGGTTGGTTGGCTGGAAAGTTCTTTTAAGCGCATAAACATAAACATAAACATAAACCCAAAAAATTGGACAGCGGCTGATACGCGTAAAGATTATATCAAATTAGATCTTACACCATTGGAAGAAACTATTACGCTCTTTTAAAATATAAGACTTATTGGTTGTCAGTTTCTATGTTAATTATTCAATTACTTCAAAAGGAGAAGAAGAAGAAGAAGAAGAAGGAGGAATCGAATTTTTTGTGTATTTATTTATTTCACCATGTCGCTATTTATACATCAACTCTATTCTTTAATGTCTTCTACTACGTTTACTTTTACCAGGTCTTGAAGTTGATTTACCTTTCATCTTTCTTGTTGAAAATCCACTAATATCAGCTGATGAAGCAGCATCATTTTCTCTTTTACCTCTTTTTTTACCACCAAATCCATATTTAGCATCTTTAGCCAATCTTTTAGAATTTGGTTTTCTTCTTTTATTATCACCACCACTACCACTACCACCATGGCCATATTTCTGGTTATTTTCAGTTGCTTCTTCTAAAGCAATTTGGAAATCATCATCATTACTAATTTCATTAGCACCTCTTTTCTTTTTCAATGATTTAATTTTTTCTAAAGTTTCTTTCTTTTGTTTAGCTCTTTCTTGTAAAGTAGCATGTTGAACTTGTTTACCAAATTTTTTCAATTGTCGTTGTCTTTTAGCTTCTTCTGATGCCTTTTTATTGGCGGCTTCAGTTAATAATTTATTTTTCAATTTATCCATGTGTTCATCACTTTTAACCATTTCAGCAAAATAATCCATGGGACGAGAGAATGGAATTTTCAATTTTAATAATGTTTTACGTGATTGTTTAACAGCATCTAAACCTTGCTTATAAAATGCCAATTCTCTTTCGGTATCATCATAAATATCTTTGATTTCTGATTCAGTTTTATCAGCACTAGTTATTGATTGATGCTCAATAAATGAATGTTTTGACCAAGGTAATTCAATACGTGCTAATGATTCTCTTAATGCTGCCATATTATTAATGGTTAATTTGGTATGAGGAACTATATCAGCATCGGAATCAACTTCAACATCAGATAATGGAATATCATCTTCTGCTTCATCGTTATTTTCTACTTCGTCATCCTCTTCTTCATCGTCGTCGTCATCATCCTCTTCCTCCTCATCATTGATATCACTTTCACTTTCACTAGCTGCTAATTTTTCCAAATCCAATTCTTCTTCGTCATCATCATCATCTTCTTCTTCTTCTTCCTCGTTATTTTCTGCTTCTTTTTCTTCCTCTTGTTGTTTAGTTTGTAATTTCTTCAATCTTCTTTGTTCCTTTTTAGATAAAACTTCACTTTGATAATCATCATCATCTTTTTTGGTATTTGATTTTTTCGATTTCTTGTTTGATTTCACTTTGGTGGTCACTGGGGCGGCTTCTATGATTTCTTTTTCTTCTTCTACTGTTTTTTCTGTTACTGGGGTTTTCTTGGTTGGTTTTGATTTTGCCTTATCAATGGCATCTATTAATTGATGACTTTTCAATTGTTGTTTCAATATACCTCTAGCCATGATTAGTTATTTAATTTAGAGTAATGAATGATATATTAATGAGATGGAGGAGGAGGAGAGAAATTTTTATGATTTTTTTTTTTTTCCTCTATGAGTGAAAATTATTGCGATGAGGAAAAACTTAACTACTATTTTTTCTTAATAGTGTTTGTTTTTGTTAGGATTTTCCACTTCACTAATGATAAACAAGCCAACTAGATTGCAAAAAAGTAGTCAAATATCTAAATGCTAATTTCATTTTATATATATTTAATACTAATACAACATAATAATATCCTTAAATCCCTAACTCTGTGTCTATTTACCACCATTGATTTTTAATCTCGTTTATAATCAATTTGATTAAGAAATCGTTTACCAGAACCATATTTCCACCATCGAGGTAAACAACTATATATATTAGTATCAATGGTTCGATTTATTTTATCTTCTGATTGTCGAGAAACACAAACACATCTTTTAGAAGCCAAAACATCGTCAGCCAGAGGACATGCCAAATACGGTGCATGATAATATCCAATATCTTCAAAATGATGAATTGAATCTTTATCAGCCAATAAACTCAATCCAATGGTATGAACTGGAGCATCCCCCCATCTTTCATAATAAAACCCACCCGTATGATCTAAATATTGGAAAAAAGTTTCATATGATTCATTACGGAAAAAATTCAAATTACCAATTTCAAAATTCGACCAAAAATGACAAAGATTATAATCAGTTGCTGAAGGAATTAAATCCATATAATGATTTAAAGAAATTTCTTTACTTGTTAAAAATTCAATGGCATTATTTGGATGAAGTAATTCTGGATGTTTTTTCATAAATGATTCTACTGTGGGCCAAAGATTAGGAATAGTATTTTCATATTCAGTAATGGCAATAATAAATCCATAAATTTTATTATTAATTCGAAGAAATTCAAATGGATCATATTGAAAATCACACATATATTCAACATTTGGTTCAACTCGAAAATACCAATCATAATTCAATAATTTTTTTTGTTTATAAAAAAACCCAGAATTAAAATGACACATATTACGATAAGATCTAACTCCACCATAAATAACATTAGTTTTAGAATTATCTAAATTTTCTTGTAATTTTGTTTCATTAATAAATATTGGTGGTTGCCAATCTTCGACAGGGATTAATTCATAAAAAGTTTCACCACTTGCCATTAATGTGGTTTTCTCCATAAATTCTTCAGTAAATGGTTCATCATTAAGGAAAACCCAAGGATATTTATAATCTCGATTGAATCGATCTTCTAATGATCGCATTGATTCTAATGCTCCTTCTAATTCGATGTTTCTCACTAACATTACCATCGTGGCATTTTCTTTCCCTATCTGTTTCCTATTCTCTGGTGGATAAATTTTGTCTAAATATTGATTACTAGCTAATTTAGGTTGATCTTTCGCTAGTGGATTATATCGTTGATATGGTGGTTCGCTGAACTTTAACTCAGAAAAATAGTTCAAAACAAAGTAGTAGTAAATAGATAGTATAACACCACTTATAAATGCAATCGAATAGCTAGTCATTGTTGGAGATCTGGGGGGGATGGTAATAGTCCAAAGTGAATGTAATCTGTTAGATGTTAAAAATGAAACATAGAACAACAATAAACAAACAATTAACAGTAGTAGAAAAAAACAAAGGGGGCGAAAAAAAAAAAAAAGAATTAGCTTGTCGATGATTATGTAATATACGTACCGATCTGAGTCCCTAAATGCGAACCAAAATCTCATAGTGACCAAGCACGTGATATGCAACAGTTGCTAGCATATTTCATTAGAACAACGCCGATGGTAACTCCAATAAGATTTTAATCGATGTGTTGAATTTGAGTGATTGAAAGTGGTAACAGAGAAGTCCTCCAAAACATGTATAGTAATTTAGAAGTTAGCGTTGAATTTTTAGTTTTTTTGGTACTAAAATTTGTTGCAAAAATTTGATTCAAAAATATATTTATTATTGATTATGACATCTTGTTCTCATGGAATTAAAAATACACAATCACCAATCATAATATATAAACTACGGATATCAGTGATATAGTAATTTGCTTTAAGGCAATAAGTATAATGCCATATGTTTCAGATATGACTCTCTGAATCATTTTCAAAAGAACAAAATGAATTAGACTAACAGCTCGGCAAAAGCCTTTTCCAATCTTACTTCAATCTCCAATCAAAGATAAAAGACTAAAGAGTTAATCGTTAACTGGAAGTCCAGTCTTGCTTAGTTTGTCTTGTGTTGCAAAACCTATACTAACAAAGCCAGAGAGGCAAGACTATCCCTATAAAGAGCCCCAAATAGCTTTGCAATTACATTCAAATTAACCAGTATCTGTTTCTTTGATTCAAAATTCTTGGACACTTTCAACATTGATATCGAATAATTGACACTTGATTAACATTAGCAACAAATACTTGACTAAAGAAGATCTAAAACTAATTGTTTGTTTGTTTGTGTGGTAGTGCATATAACTCAATTATTCCAATTCTACCCAATAATATTAAAGCAAATCCAATTACGCAAAATTTTTTTTTTTTTTTCCTGCTTTACCCAAATTCCAATATTCTTTTAATAAACTCCTAATAAAAAACATCTTGGGTTTTCTCTCTCTCTCTCTCTCTCCAATAAGCATACAATTAATTTTTTTTTTAGAAAAATTTCCCAATTGTGAAACCCAATCAATTAAAACCCATAAAAAAAAATATAGACAACATTTTCCATCATCATCATCACCATCATCATCTTATCATTGTTCAATAGTAAACTTTAATTTCAACTTTCTTCCTCCATTTAACACTTCACAATATACTTCACTACCTTTCAATATATTTATAGATTACAATTGATAAACACACCTAACAAACAAATCATAAACTATGCTTAGCAATTTTAAAATAAAACCACGCACATTACTACGTGGATTAGCCACTGCTGCTGCTGACCCAGCTGCCAATCCTAATAGAGTACATGGTGGATTAAAAGATCAAGATCGTATATTTCAAAATGTTTATGGAACTTATGGTCATGATTTGAAATCTGCTCAAAAAATGGGTGATTGGTATAAAACTAAAGAAATTATATTAAAAGGAGATAAATGGATTATTGATGAGATGAAAAAATCCGGATTAAGAGGTCGTGGAGGTGCTGGTTTCCCCTCAGGTTTAAAATGGTCATTTATGAATCCGCCAGGTTGGGAAAAAAATGTTGGACCAAGATATTTGGTGGTTAATGCTGATGAAGGGGAACCAGGTACTTGTAAAGATAGAGAAATCATTAGAAAAGATCCTCATAAATTAGTTGAAGGTTGTTTATTAGCTGGTAGAGCTATGAATGCCACTGCTGCTTATATTTATATTAGAGGTGAATTTTATAATGAAACAGTTGTTTTACAAAATGCCATTAATGAAGCTTATAAAGCAGGATTGATAGGTAAAAATGCATGTGGATCAGGTTATGATTTTGATATTTATATTCATCGTGGTATGGGTGCCTATATTTGTGGTGAAGAAACCGCTTTGATTGAATCCATCGAAGGTAAAGCTGGTAAACCAAGATTGAAGCCACCTTTCCCAGCTGGTGTTGGTTTATTTGGTAGACCAACTACTGTTGCCAATGTTGAAAGTGTATCAGTTGCTCCTACTATTTTAAGAAGAGGTGGTGATTGGTTTGCTTCATTTGGTCGTGAAAGAAATGCCGGTACCAAATTGTTTTGTATTTCTGGACATGTTAATGAACCATGTACTGTTGAAGAAGAAATGTCGATCCCATTGAAAGAATTGTTAGAAAAACATTGTGGTGGTATTGTTGGTGGTTGGGATAATTTATTAGGAGTTATTCCTGGTGGATCCTCAGTGCCTATTATGCCTAAAGAAACATGTGACAATGTTTTAATGGATTATGATGCCTTGAGAGATGTTGGCTCCGGGTTAGGTACTGCTGCTGTTATTGTCATGAATAAACAAACAGATATTATAAGGGCAATTCAAAGATTTTCTCATTTCTATAAACATGAATCTTGTGGTCAATGTACTCCATGTCGTGAAGGTACCACTTGGTTACAAAGAATGATGGATAGATTTTACACTGGTCAAGCCACTGAAAAGGAAATTGATCAAATTTTTGAATTGACTAAAGAAATTGAAGGTCACACTATTTGCGCCTTGGGTGATGCTGCTGCTTGGCCAGTTCAAGGTTTAATCAAATCATTTAGACCAGTTATGGTAGATAGAATTAAAGAATTCCAACAAAAACACGCTGGTGAACACCTTGAATATGGTGGATGGGTTGATGGTGGTAAAGTAAAGAATGGTGTTGTTATTGACAATCCATTACCATCTGGCCATCATTAGACGATAATTTTGAAAAATAACCAAATTTTTTTTGTCACATCCTTAATTATTCATTTGCATATTTATTATTATTACCATTACCATTTTCCCACCTTGATGGTTTGATTGAGATTTGTCGTTTCTATTTGTTATATTCGAATGGAAATTCATTACAATGATTTTCCTTTAAACCAACTTACACAATTTACCATTGACGTAATATATATATATATATAGTATTTGATTTTAAAATATGTATGTATACTAGTATAAAGTTTATTATTTTGATTTTTAATTATAGAATTGATTTTTGTAAAAACTTGTATGTAATAGAGGCACCTGTTTCGTTATATATATAAGTCAAATGATCAACTTCGGGTATAACTTGAACCGACTCTTTAAACGGCACGAAAAAAAAAAAAGTCATCTGAATGACAATCGAATCATCATCATTATTATCGTTATCTTGACAAACTTCATCAAGGACTCTCTACCCCTATTTTAAACTTATATAATGTAACTTCAAATCCAGATCTTCACATAGTTAATATTGCTGTTACTACTACTTATTGTTCTTTGTTGAGCAATTAAGCCATTTAAGAGAATACCTTTTTTATTTTTTCCATAGGCTGATTATTATTGTTGTTGTTGTCGTTAAGGTTTGTGTAATATATGGAAGGAGATGGGTTTTGATCACCGACTATAAAATTTCATGCTGCGGTTTTATCAAACCCATTTTTTTGTCAAATAATTCAAACCATTATAAGAAATAGGGGCTTGTTAGACGAATTGAATAGACGATTGAACTCTATGAGAATCTCATAGTATTAGTTAACCTAATTTAAACATGTCTTAGACATACTGATGATATCATTATTAATTGTATCTTCCCGCTAACAACTCCGACAAACAAAAAAAAAATTTTTTTGATTTCCAATCAGACAGCAAAAAAAAAACAACATCAATCAATCAACCAATTTCATTTTCATTTCAATCCTAAAAGACCCTCTTTATTAATAATCATTACAAACTCCCCTTTTCTTTCTTCTTTCTTCTTATTTTTTCTTTTAGAAGCTTATTAATTTTAAATTTCTCTCTCTATCTTAACAATGAAGGTGTCTAAATTTTTATTCACCTTAACTTTATTATCTTCCAGTTGTCTAGCCATCATTGAAAATATTGATGGTTCAATAGAAGATACTGATTCATTACTCACAAAAACCGTTGACAAATCAAGTCATAAACTAGGTGTTCAACCACTAGAAGATGAAGATAATCATCCAACACCAAAACATGCTAAACAACCATTAGATCCATATAAAAACGGTGGTAAACTTGGTCACGAGTCATCGTCATCATCATCATTATCATCATCATCATCTAATCAAGATCAAGAACTCCCAGATACTTCATATAACGCGTTTATTATGTCAATTTCCATGATTATTGTTTCTGAAATTGGTGATAAAACATTTTTAATTGCTGCATTAATGGCCATGAGAAATTCCCGAATTGTAGTATTTTCAGCAGCATTTTCTTCGTTGGTCGTAATGACAGTATTATCAGGAATTGTTGGTCATGCATTACCTACATTAATTTCACAAAGATTAACACAATTTTTAGCATCGGCATTGTTTATTATATTTGGAGTGAAATTATTAAGAGAAGGATTAGCTATGAGTAAAGATGTTGGTGTTGATGAAGAAATGGCAGAAGTTGAAGAAGAAATTGCCATGAGTAAATTAAATACTCAAATGAATGATATTGAAGGTGGTGGTGTATCTAATACTGAGGGAGCAACTAACTCTTCTACTTCAAATAATAATACTCCAGTTTATGCTGAAATTGGCAATCAAATTCAAAATTTGGCAACATTTGTATTTACACCAGTTTGGATTCAAGTATTTGTCATGACATTTTTAGGTGAATGGGGTGATAGATCACAAATTGCTACTATTGCTATGGCTGCTGGGTCCGAATATTGGTTTGTTATTTTTGGTGCTATTATTGGTCACGGACTTTGTACTGCTGCTGCTTGTATTGGTGGTAAATATTTAGCTAAAAAAATTTCCATGAGAAATGTTACCATTGGTGGAGCCATTGCATTTTTTATTTTTTCAATTTTGTATTTTTATGATGCTTATTATGGTATTGAAAGTTAAGACTGCTGCTTTATCTTTGTTCTTTATAAAATGATAAAGACTGATAGAAGATTTTAAGGGGCGGAGTGAAGCTGTCGTTATTGTTGTTGTAACTATATTTATTAGATTCAAGTATAACATATACACACATATTCATATGTTGAGTTTCTTCCTTATCTAGTACAATCTCTATATAGATCAGAAACAACAATAGATATGTCACCCATTATAAACACACAGTAATATTACATAAACCACCATCTTGTTCTTCTTCTACTTCATCCCCCCCTCTCCTAAAAATTTCATATCTGTCCTTGACACATAAATTTCAATACTTGATTTGGATGCAAACTTTTTTGACCACCAGCAGTTATTTTCAATTCAATTTGTTCCCGTTCAAATTCTTTATCCTTTTTCTCTTTAATTTCTTGTTTCCCTTGAGGAGTTTCCATATGATCTAATTCTTCTACTGTATGAAATCCATAAAATTGAAATTCATCACGTAAATCTTGAATTTTGGCAAGACACCATTGTACCCATTGATCGATTTTTAATATATCAATTTCAACTTGTTGATTATCCAACTTATTTTTGGTTTCATTTTCCATTATTAATTTAGCTCCATTTATCCATTCATCAACTTCAGGAGCAACTTTTTTCCTTAATAATGTTGTCAACATATTTTCATGAGCTGAAGTTGGGAAAATTGGTGTTGGATAAACATTAGTATTACGTAAAAGATCTTCATTATTATATAATTGATTAGTTATTGACATTAATTGAGTAATTAATACTTGAAATTGATTTTGAAAATACAGATATGAAGGTAATTTTATTTTTTGAGGATGTCGATTATGATTATTTATTTGATCAGCTAATTTAGTTAATGATTGACGAATTTGATTTAATCGATTTCTAATTGATTCTAATACATCATAAGGAATTTGACTAAAATCTGTCGAAGGTAATGATGTTGTTGTTGGAACTGATGGTGAATTAGGGTTAAATGGTGTTTGACTCATGATATGTGGTATCTAGACAAGTTGAGTTATTGTGAAATAGAATTTGATAGGGTCTGTAGAAGAGATGTTTTATTGATGTTGATGATAAGTTTTTTCAAATTTGTATTGTCTTATAAATCTCAAAGCCAAAAAAAGAAAAAATAGAATTATCAACAAAATCAAATCTTTAAAAACTCCATCACTCAGTTTAAAAAAAAAAAACAACACCACCTCCAATCCAAGATGATAAGAGGAAATTGGAGTTTAGCTGATGAATTCAAAAAAAATGAAAAGAAACAAATTACAAAAATTCAACAACGTCAACGAGATAATCATAAACTTGAAAAATTGAAAGCTATAGATCCCATTCATTTATATTATAAAATTGATCGTCTTGATCAAACCCCCAATAAATCAGAAAAAGATAATTCATATTTAAATAAATTAAAAGAAGATTGGGATTTTATAACAAAACATAATTTACATTCTTCTAAATTGAAACCATTTTTAGAAAATCAACAAAAGAAACAGCAACAGAAACTAAGGCAACAAACTAAATTATGGGGTCAAAAATCTATTTATTTTAATCCTGAATTGAATCCATTAGGTAAAGTTCCTGAATTAGAAAATCTTCCATATAAATTGAAAGATTCTATTGAAAATTTAACAGTTCCTTTAAAGGGGAAACAAATAAATTATTCACCAGATCCCATTATTAAGGAATTACAAATAAAATGTCCTCCAGGCCA
>OBUW01000629.1_pt1 | contig 15420 bp, 13 predicted proteins | sample 1475761 | NCBI WGS metagenome assembly OBUW01 (sample SAMEA2579908, study PRJEB22360) | human gut metagenome | biome: human gut; feature: human-associated habitat; material: faeces | place: Denmark | collected 2008/2010
ACATTTCTTTAAAAATCGGTAGCAAGGGAACTATTTTCAGTATTCAGTTGAGACATAGTTATAGTTGATGTTTGTAGGTTATCCACCCGTTGTCATAGGCCTGACAGGGCATAAGTCCTTTAGGCATGTGTATTTGGGGAAAAAGCGGATAGTCGTATGAAGAGTAAAAGTATAGAACTACGTAAGTAGAGGTGGCGAGCACCCATATTTATAGTATGGTAAGGTGGATGTGCGAGCACGTCATCGCAATAGTAGTGTGTTAACCGAGAATGGTATAATTAGTAACATTCCTATGACACCCGTAATATTTCGATACGTTTATCGAGTCGGCGAAAAAAAAAAAATACTAGTTGTAATATCTGAAAACATCATCGATTCACCTAACACGCCAATAGCCATGCCACTAAAGGAACTAGTTAGCCAGTTTAGTTTTACCAGAGTATTGAAAAGTGACTCTCAAACTAAAACAATTTCTATACTAGGTAAAATAGATAACAAGGATGCAATTGTAACCATTGAGAAATCCCATTTTAATACTGGCTCAGATCTTGACTTGCAGAAATTAATCACTGATTTATCTTTAATCAATTCCAATGATGTCTACTATTGGTCAACAGCAACCTTATTCCAGGAGGTGTTGGAATTGCCCGGTGCAAAATTGAACTTGATTTATCCTGCTACGGAAACCCACATTAGAAAATATGATGATCAAAAATTGCACTATGTCAGAGAGACACCAGAAATGTACCAAAAATATGTTATTCCCTATATTGAAACTATGAAAGGTGATAGATTGAAATGGGTTTACAATATATTGTTTGAGGGAAAGGAAAGTGAAACATTTGTATATCATGATAAGTCTCCCACAGGATTTGTGTTGTTGCCCGATATGAAATGGGATGGGAAAAATTTGGATACATTGTATTTATGTTGTATTGTTAACAGACTAGACATATCTTGTGTGAGAGATTTGAATGATAGTCACATTGACTATTTGACTAATTTGCAAAAAATTGTGAAAGAAGTTACATTTAACAAGTATGGAATTAAGCATGACCAATTGAGAGTATTTTTACACTATCAACCATCGTATTATCATTTTCATTTACACATTGTAAATGTGCAGCATCCTGGATTAGGAGATGGTATAGCTATTGGGAAAGCTATATTGCTAGATGATGTTATAGATAACTTGAAATTGGATGGACAGTATTACACCAAAAAAACCATTGGCTTTGTATTGGGTGAAAACCATGGATTATGGCAAATTGAAGGTTATAGAGATTTACATTTTAAGCAAAACTAATATAACATGCATGATTAGACTATTTAATAATTAAATTCGCTACTTGCAGATTTAACAGCCATCTTGGCCATCCTCAACATTTTCTTTCTTGGGTCCTCTTTTTTACCCTTTTTGGATTCTGAGTAATTGCTATTATTACCAACTGATTTACCCAACTTCTTTGGTGTTTCTCTTAATCCAAAACTTTTCGCTAAATGACCTAAATGTAATAATTTCACATTGAAAAACTCACGTTCCGACGATAAATGAGTTGCGTATGCACGTATATGAGAAGTAAAAGCTCTGACGGCTTCGTCATGACTGGCTTGATCCTCTAATAACCATCTTTCAACATCAAGGTGCCAAGTAGTGGCATGAATATCCCATTTTCCCAACTTATTATCCTTTGATTTGATATTCCCTTGGGCAAATCCTTCTTGTAATATTTTTTCATAATTCTTAACTCTCAAGTTTCCTTCTCTTGGATGTGCAACTCTTAATTTCCCATCTACATACCCTTCTTCAATCCCTGGAAGTAAAAATAAAGTTGCATTACCTTCATTACCCAATCTTGCCGATCTACCAATTCTGTGCAAATGATCATCAATAGTGAAAGGAGGATCATACTCTATGACATTAGCAACATTCGGTAAATCCAACCCACGAGATGCAACATCAGTACAAAATAAGATTTTGTTATATGAATTGTTATCTTTAACAAACGACTGTAATGTACTGGCACGGGTCTGTTGTGAAAGTGAACCATGAAGCTTATATATGATTGTGTTGTCGCTTAATTGAGGCGCGGTAAGCAAACCATTGTCATCATTTTCGTCATCTTCAGGCAGAACTAGCACTGTTTTCACTTCACCTGTTTCTTCATCAGTCACCTTTTTAAACTTTTTACCGTCTCGAGTGAATACATCAAAATGGAAATCAACTGAATCTGAACACGAGAAAAACACTATTGTTCTTTCAGCAGAATGTTTACTAATTTTCAATAATAATGCATCTAATGTGACTAACCTCAACTTGGGTGGAACAACTACAACGTTTTGAATCAACTGATCTGGTGCCGTACTTGTAGTAGTTGCTATAGTTTCATCAAATGATACAGTTCCAGCAACAGAAGCTGTTTCTACTGAAATCATTTCAGGATCTTTCAACACAATACTACCCAATTTTTTCACATTACTATGCAATGTAGCTGAACATAACATATTTATTCTTCTCGATGGTAACCCTTGCCATTTCTCGGCGGTATCAGCAATTTTGGAATTTGAATCTATTTTGGCAGTAATTTGCGCAATAGTATCCTCAAATCCCAACTCCATCAATTTATCACCTTCATCTAATACAAGCCATCTCAACTGACTTATATCCAATGTTTTTGTATTCTCCAAATGATCAGCCAATCTCCCCGGTGTAGCAACTAATATATTACAACCTTTTCTTAATCTTGCCTTTTCTGATTTTTTCTTTTCACCACCAATGACTATCCCTGGAACTATCCAATGATGGCATCTTGTCAATGTCTCTAAAACTCCATAAATTTGTGTCGCCAATTCACGGGTTGGTGTTAAAATTATAGCAAATAATCCTGATTCTCGATTAATCTTGAATTTATTCTCTCTCATTAATTTATGGAATATGGGCAACACAAATGCCAATGTTTTACCAGACCCTGTTTGTGCTTTCACAAATAAATCGTTTTCTGTTGATATTAAACTCGGTATCACCAACTGTTGAATTTTCGTTGGATGCATGAATCGTAAATGATCAGTTAGATGAATTGACAATTTCTCATTCAACCCTAAACCAGAAAAAGTAGTTGCATCTTTCATAGGTGCATTGGATGGCAAATAAGTAAGTTCTTTGGTAGTCGACGTTGGCGCTAAATGAGATGTTGGTTGGTTGTTAGTAAATAAAGATGATACATATGAATCACCCTTCCCACCATTTTCACCTTTGCTTTCAGTGAACTTTGACCTTTTGTTTGAGTCGAGTTGTGCCTTATCTTCAGAGTCCCGTTTACGTTTGGATTCATCGACTGGAATAAGATTTACGCCGGTTTCTGGTTGTCTCTTTTTAGTTCTACCTTGTAATGCAAGTTGCAATTTTCTTCTATCTTTCCATCTACCACCCAGAACTTTAACGTTTTGATTTTTGGAAGCTGCAACCGATGAAGTGTCTGGTGCAGCAAAGTTCAACAATAATTCATCATCGTCATCCATTGTTAATAAAGAGAATACCTTTTTGGAGTTTTGATTCTACAAAGATCAAAAATACTTGAATGATTTTTTTTGTGCACAAATTAAACTGGCGATGAGCTGGTGTATCATCAGCGCCCGTTTTTTTTCCTACGGCTTTATTTCTATTTCAACATTCTATTAGCTTCAAACAATAAACTGTAATTAACTAGGACATTACTAGAGAAAAACTAATATAAATAGAAATATATGTAATTTATAAGCTTTGATATTGAGTACTTTTGTAACTACATGTGCTAGGCTCTTAAATTGAAATGAGCTCCAAGACTCTTTCAATATAAATCTATATTATAGTTATAAAACCTCCAAAAAATCGTATATCTTCCTATGTCTCAGTTATTTATTAACATGTCTATGTATTCATCATATGAAGTGTTTGTTTTTAATTCGATATTAGTATCTGTGTGGTGATCTAAACCAAACTTTATACTCTTGGTTACATCATCATCGCCTCTTTTCCAAATTAGATTTTGCCATTCCTCTTCTTCAAAATGCTTTACCAGTTTCAATGAGTCTCCCAAAGAATGCAGAAATTCTCCAGATTGAGTAGAATGCTTAGCAGCTGATTGTAAAATTTGTACATTTGCTGGTTTTTCATTAGTACTCTCTTGTTGTCTTCTTTGTTGGATACTTTGGGCTTCCAAATCGTCAATGTACTTGAATGAAGGTTTTAATTGGACTGTACTATCCACTGGAATCAATACAACTCTTCTTCCATCGCTGTCATTTATTATTTTTGCAGCATAGTTTCCTACTTCATAAGACCCATCTAGCACACCCAGAATGGTTTGTTCAACAATTTGTTCACCCCATTCTTGAATTTTGTCGACGTTAAAGAATTTTTCAGTATCAAGGGGTACTTTCACTTGAAGATATTGTGATTCTGGTTTTATTGAGGCATGGCAATTTCCAGCTCTATTTGGGCGTGATTTGGGTCGACCGGCATATTGCAAAACATGTAATGACTGTTTCGCTCTTTCTGGTACTGTGTTTATAAGTAATGGTATCGATTCGACTATTGGATCATCTTCATCTGGATCAACCATCTTCTCGTCTGGAAATTCTTGTTTCACTTGCACTTCTTCTTCTTCTTCCCTGATTGTAGATGTTGATGGTTTATATGGTTCGGGAGTCATATCATCCTCCTCATTAATGAATAACAGGCTCATAATTATGTATTTCGCTTCGAGTAATGACTATAGAAAAGGAAAGGAGTTCTTCCAAAAAAATTTTAGAAGTTACATCTCACAACAAAAAAACCAAGTTAGAGAAAACTGTCTAACAGTGGAAAAAATTTTGGTGGGTGCTTAAAAAAAAAGTTAGTAATTAGTGGAAAAAGATCATCACTGTCATTACCATAGAAACTCCCAACTCATAACTAATCTAGAATGGCTGATTTTGACATTAAGGAAACGTATCTTAAGTTTTTAGAAGAAGACAAAGATATGACTATGCCTATCGCGGCAATTGAGTCACTTGTGTCAATGTTAAAAGCAAAGTCACCATCAACTTCCTCCGAATTAATCAATTTAGTTTCGAAAAATATTGATTTATTAAAGTCTTCAATTCCCAACAATATTTCTCTTTCTGCTGGGTGTGATTTATTTATGAGATTTGTGTTGAGAAACACTAATGTATATTCTGATTGGGAGTCGTTTTCACAGAATCTTGTTGAGAATGGAGAATTGTTTGTTCAACGTGCTAAGGAATCAAGACTTAAACTGGCAGAATACGGTGTTCCATTTATCAAGGATGACGATGTAATATTAGTTCATTCATATTCACGTGTCGTTTACAGTCTATTGTTGAAGGCTAAACAGGAGAAGCTAATTCGATTCAAAGTTTTGGTTACCGAGAGTAGACCAACAGGAAATGGATACTACATGGCTAGGAAATTGAAAGAGGCAGACATACCGGTTGAGGTTATTGTAGATAACGCAGTGGGATATGTTTTGCATAAAGTAAACAAAATCTTGGTTGGTGCCGAAGGGGTCGCTGAAAGTGGTGGAGTAATAAATCACATTGGAACGTATCAAATTGGCTGTTTAGCTAAAGTCAACAATAAGCCTTTCTATGTCGTGACCGAGTCTCACAAATTTGTCAGATTGTTTCCCTTGGCACCTAATGACCTACCTAACAGCATTAGTCATTTCGATTATGACGAAAACAGAACCGAAGAGCTCAACCACAGTGGACAAGAACTTTTCGAAACCAGGTTTGTTGATTTCACACCTCATGAATACATTACTGCTTTGATAACAGATTTGGGAGTATTGACTCCATCTGCAGTTAGTGAAGAGTTGATAAAAATATGGTACGATTGAGAATACTGATGGTATATATATATAGTGGACTTGTTATATAATTTCATCTAATACATTTTCTAAACTTTTCAAATCAAAATAGTTTGTGCCTTCAACTTTTGCAACCTTAACACAAGTGACACCCTTTGAAGTAAGATAATCAACATCGACGTCAATGCTGGAATCCTCCATGTATACCAAATGTGTGATGAATCTATTCCATTCATATTTAGCAGCAAGTCCATTAGCATGACTGTTTATTGAATACTCAGCCAGCAGAACAATAACTCTTATAAAATCTGATGCAGTCATGCCAAAAGTTTCTCTATCAAGACACCCATTTAAAAGCAAAATCTTGCGTTTACATTCATTTTGTAGAATAGCCTTACCAATACCTTTTAAAATTATAATTGGAACAATGCTGGTCATTAAAGAACCAATTGAATAGATTAATGCATCTGTATTGGCAATTGTAGATGCTACTTTTCCGTGGGCAGTTGGACATATCTCTTCACCATAGGGTGATACGTAGAATATCCTTTTGATTGGAAATAGCAACGGTTCGATATTGTCCAGTTTTGAAAAATGTAGCTGTGATTTTTTCAATTCAGGGTGGGTGTACTGTGGTACATTCCCTGCTTCCTCTTCATCACTATCTGAACCAGAAGAAACAAAAGAACCTATGCTTGATCTCTTGCTTAATTCTACTTCATTTATTGGGACATTCAAATGTAGTTTTTCCATAGCAGGCATATGTGCGTGATCAAAGTAATCACTTTTGTGGGTTACCTCTGATGGAGTAGGTGGTCTGGTTTTATGGATTGGAGGTGGATATTTTTCGTGATTATCAGAAGGATGTGAAATTTGTGATTGACCTGTTATAATAAGTCCGTTTTCCAAAATAGCACTAATATGATATGTAAAATTTGTATTAATACATGGTAGGACTTCAATCGACGGATCGATATCAGTCAATTTACAAAATAATTCAATTGCAGAATCTAATGATCCAATAAATAATCGGGCGCCTGTTAAAAACAAATTGCCCACATTGGCCATTTCATATCGAAACTGTTTATTCTTGTTTGATATTTGGTGTCTTGACCTTTTTAACAATTCCACATGCAAATGAACAAAAAATGCTCGAAATATTTCTTTAGTTGAAGAATTAATGCCAATCCATAACTCATGGGTTCCCTCTACGATTTCATTCCACTGTTGCTTGGCAACTTTGGCATCCGAAGATAATCGGAAACTTAACAATTTGCGCAATGATTCTTGGTGCGAGGGAATTAATCTCGTTAATCTTGATCTTATATCCCCGATGGCTGGTCCGCCAATAACACGAATAATCTCTGAAGTTGATCCGCCATTATCCAGGATTGGCAATATATATGATATGTTGTTGTTAGGAGATAACCGTTTGAATAGAGGAACTAATTGATTAGTTGCTGTTCCTCCTGATAAAATGGTGATCTTACTGGGCATATAATGTGAAGTATCCTATTGTTTTGTTTGAGGATTGTTTGGATTTTTATGGTGGTTGTGGTTTTTGGTGATAAACAAAAGAAATCGGTGATCTCGAAGGTTGTGGGTTCCAGAACATGACGTGTACTTTTGTTATAATTATTAGGTTATCTCACACGATAGAATTTGCACCCCAATAATCGAAATCTACACATTTCAAGCACCATCAAGTTACAGTTCTACAGTTTGAGTCAAGCTTCTTGTAAAGAGTAATTGGTCTAACTTTCAGATATTTCTATCCTTAACTCTTGTGTCTTGAAAATCTTTTCCCATTACAAACCCTAGCCAACAAATATCAGGCTGCCCCTATTTCCTTATTATTACAGTCGCTATAAAACAAATGATTATACGTTTTAAATGATACGTAGTGGGATGGATAATGCCATTTACACTCTTACCTGGATCAAGTAGTGGTAGTGGTGGTGCTCCCCCTGTTGGTATAATTAGTGTTGCGCCTGCACATTGTCTAATTAGAAAAGGCACACAGTAAATTTGGGGACGCGAGTAAACTTAGGCACGGCCTACCGTAAAACTTTTCAACAAAGTCGTGCAATATGCACAATGCATCTTGTACTGAAAAAAAAAAAAAATTTTATACGGTGTGAAAAATATTTTCATGTTAATTTCATTTCCCTTCAATTTCTTTTCTTTTCTTCTTTTTTAAAAAACAAACAATCAATTATCTACAATGGCTGATCAAGAAGTTTTAGTTTTAAGAGGTACTTTAGAAGGACACAACGGTTGGGTTACTTCCCTTGCCACCACTCCAGCTCATCCAGACTTATTATTGTCTGGTTCAAGAGATAAAACTTTGATCAAATGGAAATTGACCGGTGGTGAAGACAACCAATACGGTATTCCAAAGAAATCATTCAAAGGTCACTCCCACATTGTCCAAGATGTTACCATTTCTGCTGATGGTGCTTACGCTTTGTCTGCTTCTTGGGACAGAACTTTAAGATTATGGGATTTGGAAACCGGTGAAACCACCCAAAGATTCGTCGGTCACAAAGGTGATGTTTTATCCGTCTCCATTGCTAAAAACTTGAGACAAATTGTTTCTGCTTCTAGAGACAAGACCGTTAAAGTTTGGAACACCATTGGTGAATGTATGGCCACTTTAACTGGTCACAACGATTGGGTTTCTGCTGTCAGAATCTCCCCATCTGACCAATCATCTACTGTTATCTCTGCTTCTTGGGATAAGACTGTTAAGGTATGTTATTCTTTATTTGTTTTGTTTTTTTGCTTTCATTGTCATTTATTATTGTGATGATTTTCTTTTATATTTGCTACTTCAGACGTTGCTTGCCAGCTTCGAATGAGACATATTTTTTATCACCAAGATCTCTGATATCAAATAATGAAACAATGAAAGGGAATTGAAACATTGGAAAGTGATGCACTTTTCTTTCTGCTTTTTTTGTTTTTTTTTTGGGGAAACTGTTTTATACTAACTAATTTCAACTAATTTAGTCATGGGACTTAGCTGACTACTCTGTCAACGCTGACTTCATTGGTCACACCGGTTACATTTCATGTATCACTTTATCCCCAGATGGTTCATTATGCGCCTCTGCTGGTAAAGATGGTGTCATCATCTTGTGGGATTTGAACAAAAACAAAACCTTGTACACTTTGGAAGCCAAGGCTGAAGTTCATGCTTTAGCTTTCTCTCCAAACAGATACTGGTTAGCTGCTGCTACCACTTCTGGTATCAAGATTTTTAAATTACAAGAAAGATCTTTGTTGGATGAATTGAAACCAGAATTTGCTGTTGGTGCTACTGCTAAAGACCCAGAAGCTATCTCTTTGGCTTGGTCTGCCGATGGTCAAAACTTGTTTGCTGGTTACACTGATAATGTCATTAAAGTCTGGCAAGTTATGACTCCATCTGCTTAAATTTAATTCTAAATTTAACATACAACAAGAAGTTTTTTTTTGTATAGATTTTGTTTTTTTGTGGGAAAGGATTCATTTATTAATGTTATATTATTACAATGTATATAAATATATTTACGTAAAAACATTCTATTATTACTATTTTGTGTTTACTCAAATAAGTAGACTTTCCCACTGGCACTTCCACCAACAGCCCAATTCTGACTTGGATGAAGAGTACATACTGCAGGAACGGCACCAACTTGTTCATTCAAATGAGCCAATATCTGACCATCTTGATTATAAATGTCTAATCCCCGATTCATATTGGCAATGATAAATTTTTGAACACCATCAGCAGGGTTTGCTTGCCAATGTGATTTCAAAATTGAGACCCAACGGCCAGTTTGACAATTGTGTTTTATTTTAGTGAATGGTGTTAAATTGTTAGGTAATAATTCCAGCTCCTCTGATGACTTTGTTGAAGGAACAAAATCAGATTTCCATTCAGTTATCACAGGTAGTTCATTATCAAGTTTACTTCCTCCACTATAATCAAATAAACAAATATTATCATCATAACCATTACACACAAGTCGATTCTCTTGGTTCCAATCGACACATGAAACCGATAATCTGGAATTGTAATTTCCATACATATGAGGTGATTTTTGATTCTCAAACTCAGAATATATGGATTTATTAACATTTCTCAAATCCCATATTCTTAATGTACGGTCCAAAGATGCAGTTGCAATTTGATAATTTGTATTTGGATTGACGGCAAACCCACCAATTTTCTTATCATGTAAACGTAGCAAATCTTTAGTTGCTAAATGATGACGTTGACGAGTATTGAAAGGAGTTCTGGTATCGTGTTGGTAAAACTCACCATCAAGTGTGGTCATGAATATTACTGATGAATCTTGGCATTGATTGATATCAGACACCCCTAGGGCAATATCTTCTCTTGTACCAGGTTCATTCAAATATAACAATTCAGTGCTGGTTAACTTGTTTAAATCTAAAACTCGAATACTTCCATCATATGAACTGGTATAAATCTTTTCTGGTGAAAAAGTCGGCGTCATAATTTTCGAAACATTTCTACCATGAAGCTGTAAGATAGAAATTGATGGCTCATCATCATCATCATCATCTTCTTCTTCCTTCGTATCATTGTTTTGTTCATCAACTAACCAAATACCAACATTTCCAGTAGTATCACCACCAACAACAATTCTATTGGTGGTTGATGGGTGGAAAAACATTGAAGTAATACGATTGTGACATATTTTAATATCCAATGGGTCAAAACGTGGATAAATGTTCAAATTATCAAATTCTTTACGTTTTGCATCTAATGATTTATCTTTGGAATTACCATTTGTTTGTGAATTTCTAATCTCTTCATAAAAATCTCCAGCAGAAAACTTATCACCCAATGATTGTACAAGTTTTAAGACTCTATTATTCTCATCAATATTGATTGCTTCCTCCTCGTCTTCCTTATCTTCCTCGTTTTTCTTTTCCTCCACTTTACTATCAAGACCAATATGTGACAATTTTCGATCCATAACGTTTTTTTCAAATATCATATCTCCCTTTTTATTAGTTATCAAATCAATTAATTTGAAATCACCGAAAAGACGCGTTCTTTTCAATCTTTCAAGTTCTTGCTTACGATGTTGTTTTAATTCTTCTTCTTCTCTTATTCTAGCAGCCTGTTTGGGATCTTCTAATTCAGATTTAATCCCGGCAATACGACGAGATCTTCTACTTGGTTCCAGTATCTCTTTTTTAATCACGGGTTTTTTCGTAGTTTTGCGTCGTTTTTGCAGTGATGGTGATGAAAAAGATTTGTTATCAACTTCCTTTTTGATTGAATCGGAAATTGAATCCAAATCAAGTTTTTTTAATAACTCTTGATTTCTTCGAATATTCTCTTGTCTTTTCTTCTCAAGTTCCGATAATGCCATGATGTTAGAGGAAATGGTTGTTGTGATATGGAAGAAGGGCAAGCAAAGAGATTAGTTACAAATATTTTTTTTTTTTCACGTTGCTTGGGGAGATACACGCGTATCAGATGATGAAGAAGTTGGTCGATATACTATCATTCTTCTTCTTCTAATCTATATAAATATATATCTATACTAAACATCAATTGGCTATTTCTCTTAGCACATCACCACACAAATATAAACTTCCACAAACCACTATTGGTTTATTCTCTAACAGTTTGTCGTTTTTATTGTTTTTTAAATATTGAAATACTTGATGTATATGTGCATCATCACCAATATTTCTTACATCACGACAATAATCTTTGGCAATTGAAGTCAAGGTTGAAATCAGTTCAGAATTAATCCAGGGCATATTTTCAGGTTGAGTGAACAATGTAGGTATAACAATATCGTTTTCTGACACAACGTGTTTTAACAAATTTCCAATTGCTTTGCCTTTAGTCATACCAATGACAAGTATTATAGGTGTATGATTGCCTTCCAGCATATTTGCTTCTGGTTCTTGTTTACGATATTTTGTATTTAAATATTTGCCCAATTCAATAGCGGCACTTTCATTGTGTGCACCATCCAATAATATTGAGCCTAGACTCTTGTGTTGTATAGTTTGTAATCTACCAGGCCAATTAGTTTTGCTTATACCATTTATCAAAATTTCTTCCGATATTCTATAAGGTAATGATTTCAATACTTCCACTGCCAATGATAGATTGTTGGCTTGATATGATCCTTTTAATGGGCTATATTTAATGAATTGGTTGTCGTCGTTGGCCTGAATTGGTTCAACAACACTTAATGGACATGATATTTCCCGTGATTTTTCACGAATTGCTTGTAACACAATAGAATCATTCAGTGAATCAACAAAACAAGGAATGCCATATTTCATAATCCCAGATTTCTCTTTTGCAATGGCTAATAATGTCCCACCTAACAATTTTTCATGATCGAGACCAATTTTGGTTATTGCAGTTGCCACCACGCCTCCTTTACTAGTACCGATAGTCTCACCATATGGTATTAAAACATTGGTAGCATCTAATCTCCCACCAACTCCAACTTCAACTAATGCCATTTCAATTTCTTCCAATGCAAAAATCTTAAATGCTGTAGCTGTCAAAATTTCAAATTCAGTACATTCTAAATTCAAATCATTATTAATTTTAATGACTTGTTGATTAATTCTATCAAATTTTGATTTTGGATATGTTTGATTATTTATACTAATACAATCATGATAATTAATGATATGAGGTGAAGTGAATTTCCCATTTTTGATTTTAGCTTCAGTTAAAACTGATGAGATATAAGCTAATGTTGAACCTTTCCCATTGGTCCCTGCTATATGAATGGATTTATAAGCATTTTGAGGATTATTTAAATGTCCTAATAGTTTAGCTATTCTTTGTAATCCTAAATTAATTGGCATTGTAAGGGGTGTGTGCTGGGGACGTTCGTAAAACAAACAAGTGAGGGATCACATCATCATGATTCTTAAACCTGCTTTGTTTGATATTTCCCGCAACAAAATATTTTTTAGGCTTTCTTAAGTTAGTTGCTACCAATTAGAATGTCCAGACATGACATCTTGTCCTTCTAATATAATTAAACTAATATTCCATTTGAAAATAATTGTTGATGTATTTGTAGTAGTAGATGTAATTAGTTAAATGATTAATTATATATATTAGATGAAAATGAGGAAATGTTATTCAAAGTTTTGTTTCTGTCATAATTTGGGTAGAAATTCTAAACTAAAATTTATTAATATCATTAATTAACTAAAAAGTGAAATACGACTTTAGAATTGAACAAATCTTTTAAAAACTAACTAAGAGTAAAGGTGGTTTAAAACACTAATTTATCTAATATATTAGTATTTCATCAAGATTGAAAAGGTTCTACCTTGTATTCAGTTCATAAAATATAACTAGGCGCTCTTTTTAGCAATTGATATTCCAGCTATACTATTTTTTTGATAAGTCAATTGGCTTCATTGATCAAATCAGTAGAGCTTAGGAGTAGATTAATAAGCAGGTGTTGATTGCAACAGTATTAGTGTTGTTTTATTAACTAGAAAACCTGGTCGTGGCCAGATTGAAAATATTCCTGTTTTTCTGTTTTTATGACATTCAAACGAAAACATATTAATCAACAATAACTAATCCTCCCAACAATCCCTACAAACTCATACCCCCCCCCAATAAACTCAAATAACATATTACAAATGTCATCATTAGATAACGACAAAACTGAAAATTTTATTCAAGAAAGATTAGATTCATTACATGAAATAGATTGTAAAGTAGTAACTTTACTTGATCAATTTTCTTCAATTTTCCAATCATTTTATACTAAAAGTAAAGAAGATTTTTCTCAACAAACTTCCGATATATATTCTACTTTGAGTAAAGTAGCTATTGATTTACGTAAAGAAATTAAAATTATGGATGATAATATTGGGGCATATGATAAAAATGATGATAATGTTATGATATTACCTATTACTAATGTTGATCAAAAAAATACAAAATTAGGTAGAAAACGATTGGATTTAGAATTGGCAGAGTTGAAAAGACTAATATCGGATGAGAAACAAGTTGAAACTCTAGAAAATGAATCTAATAATGAAATACAACTTAAAACTGAAAGTGATACCAACCAGGTAGAAACTAATGAAAATGGAAACGACATAAACAATAAAGAAAGTGAGGACATTGAAATGAAAGAATAAAAGTTATGTATACTTAATATATATATATTCTTGTTTGTTATATTATCTCTTCTAAATATCCTTGTTGTATTAATCTTTCCACATCAGATTTTCTGACAAAGAATTGAGAATCTTTGATCAAGTTAAAAGAACCATATTCAGTGGTGACCTCACCTCCATCTTTCAATACTCTAACATCAATGAAAATATTTGTTGGTGGGTTTAAATCACCACTCAAATCAATATCTTCAAAACTTGACTTGAATTCCATTATTAAATCTTGATATTGTTTGAAAAAATCTTGTTCATGATGATTCAAGTTATTCATGTCCAAACTAGTTGTATAATTACTAAGATTTTTTGTCAATGGATTCACAGCATTGTTACTACTACTTTGATTGACATTTGAATTTGTATTAGTTGATGTTGTTGACGATGAGGTTGAAGTTTCAATAGGATCAATATTTAGCCAACAAAATTCAGTTATCTTATCTGCTCTTGACTTTTCATATGCTAATAAACATCGTTTATTTCTTCTCATAGATAAATGAGTGACAAATAATTGACATTGATTTATTTTACTATTTTCTTGATCCTGGGTTTCTTGTAATTGTTCTTGCTCTTCAACCAAATATTCAGCATCTTTATTCAAATCATTGGTTTCTCTTACAATGCTTTTCACTAAATCTGATTGATAAATAGGAATAGCAGATAAGTTGCTTGATCGTTTAGCATCCAATATTAGTTTATTAGCTGTATCTCCAAACATGAATAGTTCTTTTATTTTGAATAACAAATGAATGAATGAACCACCAAGAAATGCCTAGGGCAATTTAAAAATCATTAACAGAGACAAGACGCGTTGAATTGAATTGACAAAGTACTGCATATAGGAAGAGAGAGTTTAAAATCTGTAATAAATTACACGACTTGAAACTGGCTGAAACTTCCGCGGCAAAGGTTCGTTCGTTAGGTCGTCGTGAGGTGGCGGGAAGAAGATGATAAGGGGTTTGTTGGTTGCCAGTGGGGCTAATAAGTCGTCTAACACAAAATCTTGTTTATTCGAATGGGGAACGCCCCGCCCCCCCTCCCCCTTCATGCCTAAATGTCGTAAGACGACAGTATATATATATATATATATTGACATGACAAAAACTATTAATGGTCTTGCAGCATTACTCACCGCAATCAATTTGGTTAAAATTATCATATGAAAATGTATGATCTTAACCATACTTTGGATAATTTAGTTTTGTTGGGATATCGATAAACTTAATATGTTGCACAAGACATTTAAATTATAATTTCTACATTATTGATCTTTACAATAATTTTATAATCTGATCTTTGTTGAAGTTTCTTAACAACCCTTTGTTTACTGAATTCATCAAATAAGAAATCAGGGTAAATCAGGGTA
>OBUW01000631.1_pt1 | contig 15395 bp, 10 predicted proteins | sample 1475761 | NCBI WGS metagenome assembly OBUW01 (sample SAMEA2579908, study PRJEB22360) | human gut metagenome | biome: human gut; feature: human-associated habitat; material: faeces | place: Denmark | collected 2008/2010
AGTTTTCTTCCTGCCGTTCCGTGCTCATAGTATTTTGTCCCATCTTTTGAAATTCCTCCATCCCTCTAGTTCATTGTTATTTAATTAATACTATCTGTCTATTTAATTTTCCTTTATTTTTTTTCCAATAACATATACTTTTGTTTTCTACTTATCAACCTTCAATACCAGCTCTAAAAGTTAGAATTTAAAGTCATATCTAACTGACTACGAATAATGTCCAGAATAGACCATGATGTTTCCAGTGTAACGTCATCGTTACAATCAGACATTCACTCACAAGAAGAACCAGTTCAATATCAACCATCAGCGGTCAATGAGCCATCATCACGCAGACCGTCAATGATACGAAGATTATCTAATTCAGCATCAAGTTTTTTCAATGCTAGTAATATAACACAAGAAAGTTTGGTAGAAGACGTGGAAGACGATATATTGGATATTGGGAATGAAAATTATGTTGAGGAAATGTTTGGAGCTAAACAATTAAGCCACGCCATGACTTCAAAAAGTAGTGATGAAGAAGAGCAAACCCCACAACCTTATACAGGACAACAATCACAACAGCAAGAAAGCTCAACTGGATCCCAAGAATCAAAAGCAGACTTAACTGGTGATAGCACCACTCCGCCACCACAACAACCTGTCCAGAGAAGGAAAAGTTCAATTGTGAGTGCTTTCAGTAATAAAAAGTACAGTTTCTGGGATAAAGAATTCAAATCAGAAAGAATCAAGATTGCGATGCAAGTTTTAGAGAATTATGTATATTTAGTACTTGGATTTGCTGCTGTATTATGTATTTATACTGGATCTTATTATAATAGAACTTCTCGATTTAAAAACTTGAAAATGGCAATTATGATTGGTGATAGAAATTCTACTCAATTACCCAATATTGTCGGACAAACCATTGAAGGTTATTTCACTAAAGTGCCAGCTCTTCAAGCATTAGGTAATTTTGATATATGGGATTATGATAGATTGTCCAATTTAGCTACATCTCATAATAACACCTTAACTGAAGAAGTATATCGACAAATTCATCATCAAAAATATTGGGCTGCATTTTATGTTTATGAGAATGCAACATTGAATTGGTATCAAGCATTGGCTAGTGGTTCAAAAACGTTTAACCCAACAAATTCATTAATGGAAGTTGTATATGAAACCGGAAGAGATTATAATGCTGTCAACAATTATATCGTGACGATCATTGGACAAATCTTACGTGGTTATTATAAGTTTATTCCACAAAGTGGATTGGTTGCCAATATGTTGAAAACATTGAATTCTACTCAAGCAAATAATGTGATTAATAATGCTCCTCAATTGATTTCTACCATTCCTACATTTTCAATCCATGATTTACATCCAGTTCCTAACCCAGTATTTTCTGCTACTATGCAATTAGCTGGTGTTTACCTTATTGTGCTTACATTTTTCGCATTTGTATTTTCTATTCAAATACAAATGTATATTGCATCTAAAGTTAAGGGCATTAAATATGTGATATTTAGAATGATGTCTAATCAAGTTGCTTATTTTATTATTTCATTGGCATTTGTTGTTTTGAACACGGCATTTGGTTTACCATTCAATGGAACTTTTGGTCATGCTGGGTTTTTAGTGATTTGGGTGTTTTCTTATTTGTTAATGTCGGCCATTGGAAGTGTTATTGAATTTTTTGTATTGATTGTTTTTGCTTTGAAACCACCAATGATTGGATTTGTTTTACTATTCACGGTGGTTCTCAATCTTGCACCAACAATTTCACCTATTATTTTATGTCCGAAATTCTATCGTTATGGTTATGCCATGCCATTGAAGAATTTTTATGATCTTTTACAAGTAGCTTATTTCAATGCTTGGAAAGGTCATATGGGGAGAAATATTGGAATTTTGTTTGCTTGGATGGTTGTAAGTAATGCGGCGTTACCATTTGTAATGAAATGGTTGGCAAACAAGAAAGCCAAAGCAGAAGAACAAAAAACCAACTTGGAAGAATCACAGGATAATAAGAATAATCAAGTAACAGAAAAGAAATAATGACAATTCAATTCGTAGTAATAAGTTTACAGATAATTTGACGATTAATTTCAAATGAAACAAAAAAGAGATAGATGTAAATTTAATCGTAATACGTGACAATTGTGTATCATTATCGTCAAAGAAGAAAAATTAGTTTCACAGGATGATAAGGATAGTTCTAGTATTTATTATAAAGTTTTCGACTATATGGTGATTTTTTGTTCCAGAACTAAACCCTAAAATTTTTGCAATAATAATTTTAAACTTCCGTTGTGATATTTTGTTACCACTCCCTTTTAAACCTTCTTGTGAACTTCATAACAATAGCTTTATTATCATTGTATTTGAGAACGGTTCAGGATTGACGATATTCAATAACGATCAACGGGCTATCGCCGTCATCTAGAACAACAACAACAACAACAAACCTTGACACAAAGAAGAAAGAACCCTTCATTGTTGATGTAGAATGAAGAGAGAATGTAACATACAAGTTTAATTTGTACACAATAAGCATTATCAGTATATACAGTACATTCTGAATCTTAATTCTATTCTCGTGTATGAAAATCGTAAATGCAAGTACTTTAAGTTATTCCACAGTTGACTCGAAAGTGGGACCAACGGAGGTTATTGCTAAGGTCCATTTATTCTTCATGTGTGTACTAGGAATCTTACAAAAGGATGGTAGAAAGAAGACGAAGCCGAATGCAAAGAATGTGCCAAAAAAAAACTGTGGAACAATGGGAAGTACTTAACCATATAGATAATGACGGCCAAGGCGGCGGACAGGACAGGACAAATGGAATAATGAAAAGGGGCACAAGAACTACCATTATGTTAAACTTATCACGATGTAACCATCACCGTCACCCCGCCATACCTTATTATCACTTGATGGAATTCTATTTTTTTCTTTTTAGTGCAAATTGTGATGAATGTAAAGTAACGTGACACGACACGACACAACATTCCAACAAAGAAATTCTTTTGAAATATTTTAAGGTTTAATTTGTATATTGTGTGATAACCACATGAAAGTGATACTTCACGAATACCGAGTACTACTTTGGTTTAGTGTTGACGGTGAAAACTACAATATAGAATGTCAAAAATTTTTTGTATGAGAAATTAAACAAACTTTTCACGAAAAAAGTATTTGTTAAGCCTGAATTTGTTTAAGAAAATTTTTTTTTGAATCACACAGTAATAATACAACAACAATAATAACGTCAAAAGGCTTGTAATTCTTTATCTATTGTTTAAGATATGTTTCAGTTTAATGCAAAATAAAGGCCAACAAAAGGAAAGTATTGAGGGGGGTGTTAGTTTTGGTTCAGTCAATTGGACTAACTGACGAAAGCTCTTCTTTTGTAGGGGGGAGTAAAATCACGATACTCACCACACACATCAGCAATCACTACACAAAAAAAACTATCCTGCATGTAGCTTCAAATTAGCAACCAATTTCCTAATTGGGACAAATACATAACATTCAATCACAAAAATTTTATTTGGCCATTCTTTTCGACTCATGAACTCCTCTTTGTAGTTTTTACTTGTCTTCCCCCCTAAGCCATTTAGTTTTAAATTGATCTCTCCTTTTTTTTTCGACAATTTGATTCTAACGAATGGCTGATATTTCATAATTTCTTGAAATCAATTTAATTTAATTTTTATTCTGTTTGTGATGAGATAAAACTAATTTTGCTTTCTTTGTTTTATATTATTTTATTTTGTTTTCTTTATTTGCTTGTCCTCCGATTATGCAAGTTAATTGACAAACCAACAATAACAACAACATTCATTAATTAATTCATTCATATATACATATCATAACTGATTAATTTAGCAGCAATAGAAGAAAGAAGCTCAACATTACTTGTGGAAAAAGTTTACAATAGAGAAAGAATTAACGATTTGATCCTAATTTCAGTTCATACTTTTTTCATATAAACAGAATTTCATTCCACTTCCCATAGTTACCAACATTGTTGTATTATTCATTATAAACATTGTCATATAACTTTAGAGTTAATTCCATCTTATAACGAAGTCACATCTACAACTACCAACAAGTAAAATTTCAAACTTTCCACTTTTCCTTTTTTTTTTATTTCTTTGATTCTATTATTTCCGATTAATTTCAAACCATTATTGTTCACTCAATATTCCCATTAATTGTCAACAACTTAACATTATTTTTTATAAAGTTACACACTTTTCCCCAGAAGGTTTGGAATATATTTAAATTATCGTCCATTTTCTTTATTTTTACTTTCAGTTTCAAGTCTTTCAGTTTCAATTTACTGATTCATTTAAACTTTCGTTATTACTTAAAGTTGTGTGTGTGGATTCAATTTTCATAATTTGCATATTTTTCAAACAAGGCATAAATCCATTTATATTAACTCCACTTGATCATTGTTTCTGTAACAAATTACAACAACAACAACATTACCGAAAACACAATTTGACAATTCAATCTTATATAAAAACCCACAACAAACCCAAATATCCTGAAATTTATTTTATTTCATTTCATTTACAGCATTTATTCTCATTTATTTATATATAACCTGCATTGATACCATCATGATTGAATACTTACAATTAGGATCTACTATAGCGACTATATCATTAAGCATTGCACTTGGAACACTAACAATAATATCGAATCAACAAAATGTATATCATTTGATATTAACAATCAGTTCATTTATTATTCCATTATATTCAATAATCCCAATCATTTATTCCAATGTTATCTCTATATCAATACAACTAATATTTTCCATTTTCAATATAATATCCGGTATATTATTCATAATCAATGTTCCTCATAAACAACTTTATTATATCCCAATCACAGTTATATTTATTGTTAATTTGGTGTTTCTTATAGCTTCATTTATAATGTTACTACTGTGGATGATCATACTGAAAACAGGTTTAAATAATACAAACGAAGAATCAGAAATTTATCTGAATGATTTGATTTCCAAAAAGACTTCTGAAGCAACTTTATACAATACCAACCCAGCCATCATAGCCAACAACATCAATACTAAACCATCTTCAGAATATTCAATGGAAAATGATTGGATCAATTCTAAAGATAAAATAACTCTTGCTTTACCTCCAAATGCCACACCAATAAATTGTGATTTTAGTTATTATTTGGGAAGTAATGCCAATTCAGTACGCGGAGATTTAGATAATGCAAGAAGTATACTCATGGTCAACCTAGAGGATCAAGACACCAAGGCAAATCAACAATTGAAACGACAACGCTGGAAATCTATTCATGATGAGAAGATTATGATTGCAAATTTGAATCAAAATTTATTACCTGGTGTTCTTAAACAGAATATATCTGATGATTATAGCAACACATTAACTGGGTTAGAAAATATACCTTCTAGTACAAATTTGACCACCGCAATAGTGAGAAAAATTGACGGCACACCAACAAATATCCCCGAAATCAATATGGAAGAACTCAATAATTTGCAACATATATCTGGTTACAATATTATCGATGGAAGCTCCAATTTGATTGATGGATCACAATTATTTGATAAAAAAACGAGTATCAAGAGTGAACTTTATCAAGGAGAATATTTGTTGCCTCCAAATGAAGTTGTGGAAAATATTGATCAATTAAGTGATATTACTTCCAAGAGACCTTCAATTCTGAATCGAAGTTTCAGTGAACCTTCATTATATGAAAATGGTGCACCTTCATTATACACTTTCAGAAAATCAAGTAGTCCTAAACCTATCATTACTCCAGTATCCACCAATATTGAAGAATTTCAATTTGAAAATGAAAACAAACTTGCACCTGAACCAAAGACACCACCTCAACAACAACAACAACAATCAAGATCTAGACAACCTTCAACAAGAACTTCACCAATAAGGAAATTCTTACATGACAGTAGTCCTAAACGAATTTTCAAATCTAGATCGGTAGTCGGACCACATTTCCATAAACATTCAAATTCAACAATTTCCAATACAATGTCTTTGAAATCTTCATTTTCATCTTCGAGATCAACATCACCAAATAAATTGAAATCAATACTCAAATTACATAAACATAGTACCAGTGTACCCAATTTCCAATTCCATGACAATTCATGGACTCATTCACATCCACATCAGCAACATTCATGGTATTTGGATAAACATAGTTTCCATTCAAGTCATCCCCTGAAAGTAATTGCTGAACCTATTGATTTATGGGATATTCAAACTACAAATTTTGATATTAATGATGTATACGAAGTACAACCATTTGCATTAGCACAACCACCACAAATATCATCATCATCATCGGCACAACCCAAAGAGAAAGAAAGTAGAACCAAAAACGTTAAAAACAATGAACAAGACAAAGATGATGACGAAGATGATGAAGATGAACATTATCAAACAAATCAAGAATCAAGAATTAGTAGTTTACCTAGTCAAGTGTTTGGTGAATATGATAAAGAAAAATGGGATACTTTAAAAACATTAGGAAATGAAAATTCTCATACAGTAGCTGTATAGATATTCAATAATAGTAAATAGACTACATATATAAATATTAAACAATTATCATAATATTAAATTGATACCAAATTAAACCAGTCGTGTATTTAATCTGTTAATAATACTTGTAGTAGATTTTGTGTAACCTTTCTTTAGTATGAGATTTTTTTTTTCTTCCCTGTTAGTGATGAGATGCATGTTAAATAGAACAAGAACTACAAAAAGAAAAAAAAAAATTCATAGTAAAATTCAATCCTTTAACCATCAAACATTACAACCAACTACAAAAGATGGATGACTTGTTTGATGTCTTTGATGAAGCTCCTCAAGCAGCTCCACCTAAAATAGAAGAAATCAAAGATGAAGTGAAACCAGAAACCACAGATAATCAAACTCGCTCTACGAAGAAACGTCAGTTAGACAACAACAACAAAACAACTACCAACAGCAACAACAGTAGTAGTAGTAATAACAAAAAACATAAACAAGCTGAAGATATTAAACCAGTTGTTTTTGATTCAGTTGAAATTGAAACATCTAGAGAAGTCAAACCAAGTGAAGGATTGAGTAATTCTGCCACGGTTGACGCAGATAATAAATTGAAATTAAAACATCAAATTAGACATCAAGTAGCCATCCCACCATCATATCCTTATGTACCAATTGGTGAACATAAACGTAAACATGAAGCTAGAACTTATCCATTCACATTAGATCCGTTCCAAGACACCGCTATTTCATGTATAGATAGAAATGAAAGTGTTTTAGTCTCAGCTCATACTTCTGCTGGTAAAACCGTGGTGGCAGAATACGCTATTGCCCAATCCTTGAGAGATAAGCAAAGAGTTATTTATACTTCCCCTATTAAAGCTTTATCAAATCAAAAATTCCGTGAATTACAAGCAATTTTTGGTGATGTTGGGTTAATGACTGGTGATGTCACCATTAATCCTGATGCTGGGTGTTTAGTCATGACTACAGAAATTTTAAGAAGTATGCTTTATAGAGGGTCAGAAGTGATGCGTGAAGTTGCTTGGGTAGTGTTTGATGAAGTCCATTATATGAGAGATAAGTCTCGTGGGGTTGTTTGGGAAGAAACGATTATTTTATTACCCGATAAGGTTCATTATGTATTTTTATCAGCTACAATCCCTAATGCTATGGAATTTGCTGAATGGATTGTGAAAATTCACAATCAACCATGTCATGTTGTTTACACTGATTTTAGACCAACTCCTTTACAACATTATTTGTTCCCTGCTGGTGGTGATGGTATCCATTTAGTTGTTGATGAAAAAGGGACATTCAGAGAAGAAAATTTCCAAAAGGCAATGGCAACTATCAGTGATAATAGTGGCGACGACCCTGCTTCTAGTGATAGTGGTAGAGGTAATAAAAAGGGTAAAACCAATAAAGGTCGTAATCATCAAGATGGTAAAGGTGATATCTATAAAATTGTGAAAATGATTTATATGAAAAAGTATAATCCGGTTATTGTATTTTCATTTTCTAAACGTGATTGTGAATCTTTAGCTTTAAAAATGTCAAAATTAGATTTCAATACTGATGAAGAACGTAATTCATTGACACAAATCTTTTATAATGCCATTGAATTACTACCTGAAGCTGATCGTGAATTACCTCAAATTAAAAACATTCTACCATTATTGAAAAGAGGTATTGGTATCCATCATTCAGGGTTATTACCAATTTTGAAAGAAATTATTGAAATTTTATTCCAAGAAGGATTTTTAAAAGTATTATTTGCCACTGAAACTTTTTCTATTGGATTAAATATGCCGGCTAAAACCGTTGTTTTTACATCCGTGCGTAAATGGGATGGTGTTGGTTTTAGATGGGTTTCTGGTGGTGAATATATCCAAATGTCTGGACGTGCGGGTAGACGTGGGTTGGATGATCGTGGTATTGTTATAATGATGATCGATGAGAAAATGGAACCACAAGTAGCTAAAGGTATGGTAAAGGGTCAAGCTGATAGATTAGATTCTGCATTCCATTTAGGATACAATATGATTCTTAATTTAATGAGAGTGGAAGGTATTTCCCCGGAATTCATGTTGGAACATTCATTTTTCCAATTCCAAAAGGCATCTAGTGTTCCTATTTTAGAGGGGAAATTAGCTCAATGTAAACAAGAATTTGCTGATATTACCATTGAAGATGAACCAATTATAAAGGACTATTATGATTTGAAACAACAATTGTTAAAATATAATGAAGATGTACGTAAAGTTATTACTCACCCAGGTAATATTTTACCATTTTTACAAGATGGTAGAGTTATTAAAGTTAAAATTGGTGATCTTGATTATGGATGGGGTATGGTTACCACATTTACGAAAAGGAACCGTAGACACCAAGAAGAATTTGCTCCACATGATGCATACGTTGTTGAAGTATTTATAACAACCATGTTTATTGATTCACCAGTCAATTTAATTAAAAAATTTAACCCTATGTTGCCTGAAGGTATTCGACCAGCTAAATCAGGGGAACAAACCAGAGCTGAATTTATTTCTATCACCTTAAGCTCAATTGAGAAGATTAGTACTGTTAGATTAAGAGTTCCTGATGATTATAAGAGTTCGACTGCCAAGAGAACATTGGTTAAAACTTTGAAAGATTTACCGAAAAGATTACCCGATGGAATCCCATTAATTGATCCAGTACAAAGTATGAAAATTACTGATGATGATTTCAAAAAACTTCTACAAAAAATTGATATTTTAGATTCTAAAATAGTTTCTAATCCATTGAATAATAGTGCTAGATTGGATGATTTATATGCCAAATACACTGCAAAAGTTGATTTAAACAATCAAATCAAAAAATTAGAGGAACAAATATTCCAAGCCAAATCAATCATTCAATTAGATCAATTATCGAATATGAAACGAGTTTTGAAAAAATTAGAATTCACTGGTTCAGAAGAAGTTGTTGAATTGAAAGGTAGAGTAGCTGCTGAATTATCTACTGGTGATGAATTAATGATTACCGAATTGTTATTCTCCGGGTTTTTCAATGAGTTAACTCCACAGCAAATTTGTGGATTATTGTCAGCATTTATTTTCCAAGAACGAGCTAAAGAATTACCTAAATTAAAACCAGAACTTGCTGAACCAGCAAAAGTTATTCATGAAACCGCTAATAAAATTGCTAAAATTTCAAAACAAAGTGGATTAGAAATTGTTGAAAAAGATTATATTGAACAATTCAATCTTGCCTTAGTTGAAGTTGTATTTGTATGGTCTAATGGTGCTTCATTCAGTTCAATTTGTAAAATGACTGATATTTATGAAGGTAGTATAATTCGTGCCTTAAGAAGAGAAATCGAATTGATTAAACAATTGGTAGATGCATCAAAAATCATTGGTAATCAAGAATTGGTTGATAAATTTGAAAAATGTATTGAATTGATCAATAGAGATTTTGTACAAGTATCTTCATTGTATATGTAATAATATGTGTACTAATAGTAGTAGTAGTTGATTGTATGAAACACACGACTTTTTCTGGTAGAGTTCGTTTGAATTGGTAGTGGAAATGGTAGAAATCAAAAATCTGGTGGAAGGCGAGAAAAGGAAAAAAAAAAATCTTTGAGGTTAAAGCTAACTTTGCCATCAACATTGACGTATACTTATATTCATCATTTCCAATAATTCCAACTCAGTGGACCCAATTGAATAGAATATCTCAATAGATTATAAATTACTATCCTCATTCTCAATTTAACAGATCATGTCGGATCCATTTTCAATTAACGGAGGTGCAGCAGTAGCTATGATTGGTAAAGACTGTATAGCAATAGCCAGTGATTTAAGATTAGGACAACAATCGCTTGGTGTGAGTAATAATTTTGAAAAAATTTTCAGTGTTGGTGATAAAACCTTCTTAGGATTAACTGGATTAGCTACTGATGTGATTTCTTTGAAAGAATTATTTAGATTTAAAACCAATTTATATAAATTACGAGAAGAACGTAATATTGAACCATCAACATTGGCAAATTTGGTTAGTTCATCATTATATGAAAGAAGATTTGGACCTTGGTTTGTTAGTCCCATTGTTGCTGGATTAAGTAGTAAAGATAATAAACCATTCATTTGTGGATTTGATTCGATTGGATGTATTGATTTTAGTCACGATTTCATTGTTAGTGGTACTACTAGTGATCAATTATATGGGATGTGTGAAAGTTTATATGAACCAAACTTGGAACCAGAAGATTTATTTGAAACTATCAGTCAAGCCTTGTTAAATGCTGTTGATAGAGATGCATTGAGTGGATGGGGCGCTGTTGTATACATAGTGACTAAAGATAAAGTGATTAAAAGGGTATTAAAAACTAGACAAGATTGATTTATATGTATAGAGTGTTCACAAATAATACATGATTTGATTTATTCGAGTTTTCTCGTAGGAAAGTAGTCTACATTATATGTATTGAATCGTGACATGTCTTCAACGTATCCATCTATATACAAGTGATTCCGATATTGGTCTAAGCCTTCGACAAGTCCCAAACTGAAAATATAACCTTCAAAACAAAATAAAGCAAATTCGTGATATCTAATAATCTTCAAACTAAAATAGATTCAACTTATTTCTTCGAGGCAACTTCTGCTTCTAATACTTTTTTCAAATATCCATTCTTACCATATGCTTCTTCTTCTGCTTGTTTCTTCTTCAACTCCCAGTTTTTCCTCTTTTCTCTAGTTTCCAATATTCTCAATTTAGAATCTTCAACTCTTTGATAATGTAAACATTGAATCAATTGTTCTTTTTCAAAATTACACATTCCTAAACATTGTTTGAGAAATTCTTGTCGATGACACTCTTCCAAGGCATCCATTAATTTATCACAAGTATTGAATCTATTTTTATCTAACTGTGGATGCATGACTAAGTGTGTGGATTTTCAGGAAAATTTATTCTTCAAGTCAAATAATGATGTAAAAAGTGGTTGAGATGTTCAGTGAGTTTGGTAATAAGGTATAGTAGTTGTCGTATAAATGATCTATGGAAATAACAAAATGGGATTTGAAAATATACCAAGCGATTTTTTTTTGGTGATGTTTTCTTTTGTTAAATTCCGCTTTAGTGCAAAAAATATCAGTCTACTTTTTTCTTATTACAAATCTACACCTAGAGGTTCGATGTCATCCTATACACATGGCTATTCCGATAGCAAATGTAGTGCCAAATAGTCAACCAAGAATCGTGCTGCATTGTAGATACTCCTACTAAGAAAAGAATTGTGTAGCTATTCTGTAATAGAGCCGATTTAACTATTAACTTCCTTAGAATTCACTTAAAAAGCTAGATTTAGGTGGGCTGCTGTGTTTATCACGTGACTCTATCAATAAAAAATCTTGACCAGCTAATGACAATACATCAGTTATCATCGACAAGTTGCCGGATAGTACCTTGTATAGGAAATCTATCCTACCTAGTAATGGTATTAAGTTGAGGTTCGTTTTCACTATTGTAAATCAGTCTAAGAACAAAACACGTAAGATTCCACAGAACCCGCAACAACTGGAACTTATCGACAAGGAAAAAAAACAAAACCCACATTAAAACCTAGCCAACACAAACTATTACAATCACCAACAGGCACAACCATGACGAAACCCACAAAAGATAATAATGACGATGTATTAGATTTTATCAATTCATTACCTGATTCTAAACCAGGTACTCCCAAACCATCCAAAACTTCTGGTTCAAATACAGGAGGAGGCAATGATTCGACTGAAAACAAGGAGGATTTATTAGATTTTTTGGATGAATTGGAACAACATGAAAAGACCAAAAAGACCAAAAAACCATCTAAATTAGCCCCTAAAACAGCAAGTAAACCAACAAGTAGTGATGCTGACGATGAACCAACCACAGGAACTACTACTGATAAGTCAGACACTACCAACGAAGATATTGAACCACAACAACCCCAAGAAAAAGTTAACGAAGAAAGTGATAATCAAGATATACCTAATCCAATTTCCTCAATTACCAGTTGGTGGAACCTGGAAGGGTCTAATAAAGTTAATTCACTTTGGGGAAAAATTACTGATAATGCTGAAAAATTATCTGAACAAACATATCAATTGGCCAATGATGCAACTAATCAATTAAATACTCGAGCTAGAAACTTAGATACTGATCAAATCACAGGTCAATTAAATAATTTGTTTCACAATGTATCCAATACATTAAAGCAAGGGTTGATTGAAGAAGCTGACGAGATTTTAAATGTATCTATTATCAATGAAATTAATTATGATGCCATTAATGTGAATAACTTGGTATTAGATAATTTCTTAAAAGTAGTTAATCAAGTTGAAGGTAGAATTCACGTCAGACTAAATGAATTTAATCAAGGTCAAGAAGAACAGATCAAAAAGAACCAAGAGGATCAGGTTGAACATCATCAAGAACAATCAAATATAGTTATTACTTGTAATGCCAACCAAGATGAAGAGAATAAACTTGTTTATTTCGAAATAACTTTGAAAGATATTACTAATGGTATTACTATCACTAACAAGAGTCAATCATTACCATTACAATGGTGGAAATGGATTCAAGGTGAGAAATTAGAATTTGACGAATCCATTGATCCTAAAGAATGGGTGAAAACTTGGGTCAAGAATGGATTGGATTTGAGTGTTGGAATACTGGTCCAACAGTACATTATTAACAGAATGGGTGTTTGAAGTTTTGGTAAATTCTATGAGTGCTAAGTAGTATATTATATTTTTTTTTTTTTGTTTATATTAGGATATATTCGTATAATTTGATTTTTCTTATGACTTGATATTTGTAACAGAAGAATCAAGGAATAGGTTTGATTTCTACAGGTAAGACGTTTTTTTGAATCGTATATCAGTAAGTCGTTTTATTTTTGTAATTTTTTGGTGTGTTTCTAGATATCATATAATAAACACAGAAAAGATTATACATCTAGGATGATTTAATATTTGTAATCACCACTAATCCATCTATTGACCATGTCTAAAGCGTTTTCTGGTTGGTCATAAGGAACCATATGACCACCACCAAACACTCTCAAAAATGTAAAATGTTTGTAATTTTTAACTTCACCAGCAGCATTCTTTCCAACTTTCCAAGTCTTGACAGGAGCTTTGCTGAATCCCTTAGATCCACTCCATTCCAATCTGTTAGTCCAAGCTTGATTACCTAACCAGTTACAGATGAAATCTTTGTCACCAGCATAAATCAAAACTGGTAATTCCTTCTCTAACAAGTCAATGACATTCTTTTGGTAAGGTTTCATCCAGTCACCAGCAAACATAAAGTTTCTGTTGATATCAAAATTACATGATTGATATTCATCAACTTCAGCACCTAATGCTTTTTTCACTTCTGGCAAATTCAAATATTGATCAATGTATTCCAATTGACTGTAACACAAACTGGAACCTTCACACATAGTTCTAATGTCATACACATTTCTACCGGTTTTTTGATATGGTCCCATTTGACCATTGTTACAGTAGATGGTGGCTGGAACACATGACCAAACTGAGCCACTTTCGTAACAAGATTCAATCAAAGAAAGACATCTTGGTAACAGGTTAAGCATACCGTCACATTCTTCTGGTTCCAAAACACTTGGTTCGCCACCTTCACCACAGGCCATTGGTTCATAGTATTCGTATTGGACCAATGGATCAGTTAATCCATTACCAATCAAAACTGAGGTCAAGTTGAAGTTACGTTCGGGGTGAGTTAAAATTTCACTGGCAAAGGCTGGAATATAATGCCCAGCATAGGATTCACCAGCAATATGGAAATCTAAATTGGCATATTCTGGGAAGTTCTTGAAGAATAATTGTAAAAAGGCATAGACATCTTTACCAGCAGCAATGGTGTTAGAAACAGATTGAGAAGAGTATGAGTAACCAACGTTGATTGGTTGGTCTAAGAAGATAACCGAGGCATTAGCGTTCCATGAATGAGGATTGTACACTGGTTTCAAGTTTTTATCAATTGAGCTTGGACCCAATTCGAAGAACAAACCAGTCAATGAGGAACAACCTGGACCACCATTCAACCACAAAATAACTGGGTCGTTCTTAGGGTCGTTTCTACTTTCAAAGAAATAGTAGAAAAAGTGTTTATCTTCATCAACAACATCCAAATAACCTGAATATTGTTTAACGGTATCGATACCTAAATCCTTTGGGGTTGATTTAATTCTTAACTTGTGGTTTGGAACTTGGGCATCAGTGACATGGAAATCAAATTGTTGAGTAGTAATTTTACCCTTTTTTGGTGGTGCTTTGAAATTCAATTCAGTGATGGAGTTTGGGAACTTCATCAACATTTCCAGCCAGATGTTCTTAATTTCTGGGGTTAACCCATCTAATGGTTCATTCATAACTTTAGCAATGGTGCTGATAATATTAGCCTTACCTTGCTCAAAAGTGTCAGTCAATTTTGAAGTCAATTTATCATAAGATAAGTCCAATTTCAATGCTTGTTGAATGTTGCTAAATGGGTTTTGAACAACCAAAGCATTGGTAGAAGTAGCTGTCAATGCCAAAGTGGCAATTAAAGTGAATTTTGATAACTTCATGATGTTTTTAGTTGTCCTTGAAGTTAATTGGAAAAAAAAAAAGAAAGAAAGAAAGAAAGTGGGAGGGAATTTTTTTGTAGTTACAATTTTGGTGGGTTTTTCTTGGGGCTTAATCAGTGTGGGAGAGATAGGGAAGAGGTGGAAGTTTATTATTGAGGGCGAAGTTTAGTGCAAACAGCAATAGTTAAGGAATATGTCG
>OBUW01000632.1_pt1 | contig 15392 bp, 7 predicted proteins | sample 1475761 | NCBI WGS metagenome assembly OBUW01 (sample SAMEA2579908, study PRJEB22360) | human gut metagenome | biome: human gut; feature: human-associated habitat; material: faeces | place: Denmark | collected 2008/2010
TGTCTTTGTTTCTTTTAGTGTGTCTTTATTTCTTTAACCCCTGTTTATTAACTTTTAGGATTTTAGTTATGGGAAACTTGAGTTCACTTAACTCTGGTCTTGGGCGAATAACGTGAAGCATTATGTGGGTGGCGTGTAAATAGGTTTTGTATAGAAATATAAAGAGAGGTTGTCATCTATAAACTAAGTTGTAAATATCAATTATATCTGTACGACTTGAAGAATTGTTGCAACGATCAACACTGAAAAAAGACGAGATGGAACAATTGTATATATGTTGAAGAGACTCACCTGATAAAACTGAGTTTAAAATCTACGTATAGACAACCTGAAAAGAGTGTAGTGAATCTTGTTGTCTATGAAGATGGGATTCAATTGTATTGATTTTAGTTTTGATAAAGACAATGAACTAGTACAAACAAAGAATATCATCAGATACAGAATAAAACAATGACAGTTGTAGTAGTAGTACTGGCAGTCGGTTCGTTGGCCGGTGAAAATTTAGAGCCCTATTGTTATTTATTATTGGGGTGGAATGGTTTAGTGGATGAGTCGCACATTACAATGTTGCGAAACGTGACTTGTTGCTTGGCAAATATTAAAATAAACCACACCCATTCTTTCTTCCACCCTTTAGTACGTATCAATTAAATAGAATAAACTTTTATGCAATTAGTTTAAATTCAAAATATAATGACAGATCATTCGATTTGATCATTAAATCTAAAGTTGTCTAAAAAGTTAAAGAATAAGAGTGAATTTGTTTCTATATATATATGTACTGGTTTTGTAAGAGGATTCAGATATGAATATTTTTTTGGTTTTGTTTGGTTTGTCATATGTATAACACAATTTGATATTATTTATCAATCATTGGAATTAACAGAATCGGTTAATTATTTCAACTTATTATTTATCTTCAAGTCATTGTGTGATTGAACTCTGTCTGTTTACTTCATCACAATAATATATTTTACTCAACAGTTTTTATCGAAAACATAGATAAAAAAAAATCACAGTCTCATAGTATACTGAATATTATTACTATTATAAATCATTCACATTCTTAGTGAACCGATTCATAATATTTTGGATAATCATCGAGTATATATATATATCTACATTATTCGATTACCTTTGTGATTTAGAAGGAACTAAAATTTTCTAGACTAATATCAAAAGAATTTCAAATTTAGTTTTAGGTGATAATTATCGTTCGTCCTTTCCTAACCTACCAATTTTAACTTTGTGTACTCATACGATAGTTGTTATTAGTTAAAGTTGCTTTGCTTTGCTTTTCAATTTCAATTACACAATTGAATTTCAGAATAGAATTAGTTTCACCTTTTCTTACAATCGGCTAAGATTTTTTTTCATTCTTCTAATTTAGTTTACAGAATAGAAAGAATAGTTTGCTTGTTTGCTCATATTTACAATCAATTGGTTATTGGTGTTTATTATTTTTTTTTGGTTCCCCTTTTTACCCCCCCTTCCGTCTAATTAAGTTATTGTTTGAAATAATTTATTACTTATTCAATATATTTTTTTTCTTCCTTCCCTTCTTCAACTTCTTCTTTATACATTTCAATCAATCTTCCAACAATCCTATAATTACTTACTTACCTTCTTCAATTGGATTAATTGGATTTGAATTGTTACAATTGAATACTTCAACGAGATGACTTTACCAATTCAGGATTTAGAACCTGATTATTATATTTCCGTCAATTATCCTACCACCGATAATGGATCACCAACCCCACAAGCTGAAAAATCATTGAAAACATTAATTGATTTATTATACGATAAAGGGTTTGCCGCCCAAATTAGACCTGGTGATTTAGATCATTTATTAGTCTTTGTTAAATTGTCTTCGTACAAGTTTTCTGAAGAAGCTGAAAAAGATTTAATTAAAAATTATGAATTTGGTGTCACGGGTAAAGATGACGTGTTAGCTTCTAAACTTAGAATTATTTATCAATACTTAACTTATCCACAATCAGTTGGTGGATGTGGTATTACTCCTAATTCTGGGGATTGGAAATTTGTCACCAGTATTGTTCCAATTACTAATGCCTTTAATGAAACCACTTTAGTTGAAGATTTAAAAATTAATGTTACTCAACCAAATTTATCAATTGCCACTATCAAAAAGACATATGGAGTTGAAGTTGCTCTTTATTTTGAATATATAAAACATTACACTTTTTGGTTATTATTGCTTTCTATTATTGGTCTTGTATCTCATTTTAGAAAAGATAAACGATTCCTGTTAACTTTTGCCTTTATCAATTTGCTTTGGGGGGTTTTATTCCTTGCATCATGGCATAGAAGAGAACAACATTTGGTTAATGTATGGGGTGTTCAAAATAGTCATTTAATTGAAGAACATAATTCCGAATTGGCTAAAGTCAATGAAAGATATGAAGAAAAATCAACTTATTTCCATGCAAATAATACCAATGGATTCAGATTTTTAAAACAATTGGCATTTATCCCCATTGCCTTGGTGTTTGTTGGTGTTTTGATTAGTTATCAATTGAGTTGTTTCTGTATTGAAATCTTTTTAACCGATATTTATGATGGCCCCGGGAAATCTTTATTGACTTTATTACCAACGGTTTTAATCAGTGTATTTGTGCCAATTTTGACCATTGTTTATAATGCTGTCACTGATATTATTATTAAATGGGAAAATCATGATAACCAATATAGCAAAAATAATTCTATTCTTGTTAAAACCTTTGTGTTGAATTTCTTGACTGGTTATGTTCCATTAATCATCACTTCATTCATATATTTACCATTTGCTCATTTGGTGCAACCTCATTTAGGTGATATTAAAACCACTATTGCCACATATGCTGGTGAAAATAGATTCTACACCAAATACTTGTTGAAATTAAAAAGTCAAGAAGAATTTAAAATCAATCAAGGTAGATTAGATGCTCAATTCTTTTATTTCATTGTGACTAATCAAGTTATACAATTGGTGTTGAAATATATTCTCCCATTGGGTTTAAGATTTGTATTTAATTTTATTGAAACGAAAATTCAAAAGAAACCTCAATTACAAACTAAAGATGATAACCCTGATGAATCTATTTGGTTACATAATGTCAGATTATCGTTGAAACTTCCTGAATATAATGTTGATGATGATTTTAGAGGATTAGTTTTACAATTTGGATATTTGATAATGTTTGGTCCAGTTTGGCCATTGGCACCATTGGTTTGTATTATTTTCAATTTAATTTTTTTCAAGTTGGATAATTTTAAATTATTGAATGGTAAATATTTCAAACCACCAGTTCCAAGAAGAGTTGATTCTATTCATCCATGGAATTTAGCCCTTTTCTTGTTAGCATGGATTGGATCAATTATTTCCCCCGTGGTCACGGCATTTTACCGTCATGGTACTGCTCCACCAAAATCTATGGGTCAATTTGCCCTTGATAAAGCTAGTGTTCATGTTTCATCCTCAGTTTTCTTGGTTTTATTAATGTTTGTTTCAGAACATGGATTTTTGATTTTGAGTTATCTTTTATTTGAATTCTCTTCTTTGTTCAAGAGTCAAGTTGAATGGGAAAATGATTTTGTTGATAATGATATTAAATTGAGACATGATTATTATTCTGGGAAAGTAAAACCAACTTATAAAGTCCACTCGGATGAGTTGTGGGAGAAGTTTACCCCACAATCAACTTTGAATTTCACTGTTCCTAAACCAACCGCAGAAACTGATGATAAAGTTGAAAAAATTGCTTCTACCGAAGATGCTTATCTGACTTCTGCAGAAAAATCTACTACTACTGCTACTTCTCGTTCTGATAAGAGTAAAATTCTTGCTGAAAAGGAAGCTATTTTGAAACAAAAGGAAGCTGAGTTGGCCGAATTAGAAAAGAAAAAGACCAAACTAAATGATTTTAAAGATCCAACTGATTCTGTCATTAAAACCAAATCAAATGCCAATGGTAAAGCTGTGTTAAGTACAATTGACAATAACAAACATGTTAGTGATATTGATCCAGATGCCGCCGCCGCAGCAGCAACTGCAACATCTACTGCTAATGATTCTGGAGCAAAAAAATCAACATCAACATCAACATCAGCAGCCACAGATACTACTAACACTGCCCCATCTCATTCTGGTCCAACTCCTGTCACTTCTTCTGAAAAATCAAACAACAACAACCACAGTAAGCCAAGTGATAGTACCAAATCTACTTTATCAAATGATGAAACAAGAAAAACACTTGATCCTAAAGGTGTTGGAAGCACTACAACAGGTGATAAAGACACAGTTTCATCAGACAACGCATCTCTGCCAATTGAAGATAAAGAAAGTTCACCATCCCTAGCTGGAAGTTCAACATCAACACCAAGTGGAACTGATAAAAAAACATCTCCTAAAAAATTAGTTACCAATGCTGTCAATAAAGTTGAAAATAATGATGATTTCAAAAAATTCATTAATGAGGCTGAAAAGGAAGCTAAAAAATCCAAATCTGGATTGAAAAAATTATTTAACAAGAAGTAGAAGTTGTTTAAATTGTCTCGATATAAGTTGTATGAATTCCAGTTTTTTTATTTTATTTTTATTTTATTTTCGTTTAGTTTTGATTTCATTTTTGTTTTTGTTTAATTTGCAATACAATATAATGTTTATTTTTTATTATTACTTTTGTTATATACATAATATATATATATAAGATATGTCTAATTTTGCAAGGATTATTTTTGTTGTTGTCTTGGAGGTCTTGAACCAAATATTGTAGTTCCTACTCTAACACTTGTACTTCCTTGTTTAATAGCTTGTTGAAAATCATTACTCATCCCCATACTCAATTCAAGATTTAAATTATATTTAGAATCCAAAATTTGCTTCATTTCAACCAATTTTTTAAAATCTTGATTTTCTTTATCATTTTCATTAGAAATAGATTCATTAAATGATCCAATAGTCATTAATCCCAAAAATTTCAATTTTTTACAATCTGATGATAATAAAAATTCCACGGTAGATTCAATATCTTGTAAATTTTGGAATCCAGATTTTTGTTCTTCTCCCGAGGTATTAATTTGTAAAAAAACATTTATATCATCACCTTCAACTTTAACCCTAGTATTATCCAATTGTTTACATTTCTTTAATGAATCAATGGTTTCCACAGCATATAAATTTGCAACATGTTTACTTAAATCTTTAGCTTTACCTGATTGTAACCCACCAATGAAATGCCATTTGATATCATTGGGGAGTTCTTGTGATTTGGCAATTAATTCTTGAACATAATTTTCACCAAAATGACGTACTCCTATTGAATATAGAGCCATTATATCTGAGGAAGGTTTCAATTTAGAAACAGCCACCAAATTGACTTTTGGATTAAGGGATTGAACTTGTTGTAAAGTGTTGTTATAATTAGTGATTAATTCTTGTTTTCTGGCTTCAGTTGGCTCAGGAAAACTTGGAGTTGATGTTGAAGTTGAAGTTGAAGACATTGTTCGTTGAATAATATTTGGATATCTAAACTTGAATATTGATCGTGTTAAAATAGTTCTCATTAAAAAAATGAGAAATATATAGAATAAGGATGTTTGATAATAGGTGAAATTTGAAAAACGATAGATATAGTAGTTAGTAGTTAGTGGCTAGTCGCCTCGATGAAAAAGAAAATTTCAAATGTCCTGCATAGAATCCCTAGCAAACCTTTTTTTTTTCTCTGCCTTCCACTTGTAATACACTCAACCATATATTAAATGTATGAATTGTATGAGTGTGTGTGTGTGCACTTTAAAGTTACAAACTTCCCATCCATCGCAAATCAACAAAAATTACAAGAAAATTTCCTTCACTTACACCTTCACATACACCCTCCTCACTCTTAAACCAACCTTTTATTCTTTTTATATAATCCAATTTAATTGCAATATGACTGATTTTGTTTATCAAGGAGAAGATTTTGATGAAAAAGTTAGAAAACAAGTTGAATTCTATTTTTCTGATAGTAATTTACAAACTGATAAATTTTTATGGAAGATTTATGAAAGTAATGATGGATGGGTTGAATTGAAAACAATTTTAACTTTTGGTAGAATGAGACAATATAGACCAGAAGATAAAGTCATTTCTGCTTTAAAAGAACTGAAAAAATTGGTGTTATCAGCTAATAATGATATGATTAGAAGAAAAGATCCCATTAAAGATTTTAATGAAGTTAAAAATACCAGAAAAAGAAATACCATTCATATTGAGGGATTTCCTAAAGATTTAAGTCAAGATGACGTTGAAAATTGGGTTAATGAAAAAGTTATTGTTCAATTACCTAAAGAAAAAGAAGTTTGTTCTATTCGTAGAATTAAGAGTAGAGCAAAGAAAGAATTCTTTGGTGTTGTTGATATTGAATTCAAAACTCAAGAAGATGCCGAATTCATTTTAAACAATGTTGAATTGTCTTATCCCGAAGGTATTATTTCTAAAGAAGATGCTCAATCATTAGAGAAAAAGGATTTATTGAAAAAAATGACATTATTGACTTTCCAAGAAATGAGAGAAAGTAGTAAAAGATTTGGTGTTAATGAAGTAACCAAAAGACGTAACAGTTTCAATGAAAACCATAAAGGTGGTAACAAAAAATTTAAAAAGGGAAACAACAATGGTAAAGGTAAGAATAATAAGAATGAAAATGACAATGGCAATGGTACTGAAGATAAAGAAACCAAACTTGAAAAAGTAGAAGAAATAGATTCAACTAAAGAAAATACAGAAGAGGTTGCTGCCAAGGAAACAGCTCCAGAATCCACTGAAAAAACAGAAACTAAAGAAGCACCAGCACCAGCTACTGGAATCGAAACTGAAACTAAAACTGAAGTTACTGAAGCCACTGAAGCTACTAAAGAAGAATAGGTTAAGAATAATAAATATGTAAAAGAAACTATGTTTGCATTTGTATAATAGTTCTATTAAACAAAGTTTTTTTTTTTCGTATAATTGATATTTATATTATTTGATCTTAGTTATCCATTTGTATAATTATTGTAAATTCCAAAGTATAATTTGGATTGAACGGAAAAAGTAAGCCAAAGTGGGAAGCAAAGTGTTGAAAGTATTGTTGATACTGTAGTTGTCGTGGATGCTGTTGAAGTTGTTGTTGATGTGTAGTTTGCGACACGACAAATTTATTCCAAATTCCGCGACCTGACGCGTCGATGGAGTTTTTTTTTGCTTTTTGTTTTCACCTGTCTGTTTTTTTTTTACTTTCTATATTTCAAATAATCTCTTACTTCATTCAACCATCAATTTGTCAGAAAACAACCCATAGCTTAGTATGACTGTGACAGATGAATTCAAAAAACAAGTATCCAAAACATTTGGTCCCAAGACAGATTTATCAGATGATGAGTATATCAAATTGCAGACATTGTTAGATCTTTTCAATAAATCGATGGACGATATTTTTGTAGAATGGGAATCATTCAATATCACTGAAGTAAAAGAAGATCTAGATTTGAATTTAAGTAATTTGATTAGATTTCAAGGATATTTACAAACTAAACTAGCCAAGAATTCAACACCTGTATCGAAAAAGACTAGGGACACCATTGGATCGACTTCTAATAGAAAACAATTCCGAACCGTGGACAATCATCATTTAACTCCTCAATTGAAAAAGAGAAAATTTGAGGATAATACTCCTGAATTTAAAACTCCAGCAGGAATTCCAGTGTCTTCTCCTACAACGGATTATGAAACAGCAAATAATACATTTGTTGGACTCACCACCAACGGTACCCCTACCACCACCACCGCCAAAACTACCCCATCAAACTCTTTATTAGAAACATTAAATTCACAAATTGATGAAATTACAATTGATCAATTACCCGAGGGAAAAACATTTAGATTGAGTACTAATTTCGATGCTTCTAAATTCAAATTTCGTACCATGCAAATGAAATTATTAGAAAGTGCCGATGTTTTAGATGATCAAATTGATAGAATGATAAGTTTATATCAAGATCAAAATAAAACTGCTGATTTACAATTTGGAAACCCTTGTATGAGTACTCAATCAGATATTCTATGTTGTGGAAGAATTGTTCCTGATAATCCTTTATACGATAAAGAAATCTTGAACAGTACATCATTATTTTTAGAAACTTCAAGAATTTCCGGTATTGGACAAAGAATACCTCTTGATTTAAGCAATTTATCCAATTATTCATTTTTCCCAGGTCAAATCGTCGTATTGAAAGGTAAGAATCCTTCAGGTAAATCGTTTATTGTTGAACAAAACATGCCATTGCCTCAATTAGGTGCACCAGTGACAAGTTCTGAAGAATTGAAAGAGTTCCAAACGTTACAAAACAATCAAGGATTAAAAGTTTTAATAGCTTCAGGTCCATTCAGTAATCTGAACAAATTGAATTATGATAAATTGGATAAATTAGTTGATTTAATCAATACAAAAATATTACCTCAAGTCGTAATTTTGAATGGTCCATTTTTAGATATTGGCAATAAAGTTGTTGAATCTGGAGAAATAATTATTGATTCTGACCAATCACAACCACAACCTAAAACCTTAGATGATTTATTTAAAGCAATTGTTACACCAGTATTGAAAAAAATTGATTCCAAAATTCAAGTTATCTTATATCCAAATTTACGAGATACATGTATTAAACATTGTTCTTACCCCCAAGATTCTTTTGATAGAAAGAAATTAGGATTACCAAAAAATTTTAAAGTTTTCCCTAATCCATCTGGATTTTCAATTAATGAAGTTTTAATTGGTAATTCCAACTTGGATATTTTCAAAGATTTACGAGATATTTACAAAGAAGATACAGCAATTATTTCCAACAATCGTTTTGAAAGAATTGTGAAACACATATTTGAACAAAGACGTTATTATCCGATTTTCCCAGGATCAATCAAAACAGAACCAAAACAGAAGTGTACAGAATTGCTTAATGGAGCACAAGGTGAATATTTGGATGGTATTGCCGTTGGTGGATCATCTTTAGAAACACCATATTTGGGTTTATCAGAATTAGGAGATTCCTTACCCGATGTTTTGATACTACCTTCTGAATTGAAATATTTTGCCAAAGTGATTCAAGGAGTAATTGTAATTAATCCAGGTATATTTATCAAACCAAGTAAAGATCCCAATAGAGAAGAAGGAAGCTATGCCGTTGTTAATATCCAACCACCAAACTTTGATGCTGAAGATAATATTGAAGCAATTGATGATACCAACACATTATACTATCACAACGTGAATAAGCGCTCTCGTGTAGATATATATTCTAGTTAGATAATAAAGTTTTTTGAGACTTGTACCAGTTGGCTGATTTTTAACCTTTATCGAGCTGTACTTTTTTTTTTCACGACCTTATTCCTGTGATACATATCTGAATACGGAAGACCAACAGTAACCAAGACATGAAGTTAAAAATGGATGTAATTAATTAAAATAAACAACATTCTATGTTGGTGTATATCCTGGAACGAAAAAGAAATCGGCTTCAAAGTGAAAGAGTTGCTAATAGCCATCCTCTTATTATGGTTGCAAATTGCTTCACCCCAAGGGTCTTGGTGAAATACATGAAATACAAGCTCTCACCAATCCAATCTTGGTACAGCAAACGTCTCATTCACTCGTTTGCCTTGAGAGACTATCAACAAGAAGCTATAGATTCCATTTTGGAGGCATCTGAATCAGGAGTGAAGCGACAAGCAATAGAAATGGCTACAGGGAGTGGTAAAACCGTGGTTTTCAGTCATTTGATTCCATTATTGAAAGGGAAAGGAACAAAGACTCTAGTTTTAGAACATACACAAGAATTGATAGCCCAATCTTATGACAAGATCACCAGAATCAACCCAGATTTAAGAGTAGGTATAGAAATGGCAGAATCACGAGCAAGACTTAATGATGATGTTATTGTTGCATCAGTACAATCTTTAGCTACCAATAAAAGATTTACAAAATTTAACCCTGATGATTTCAAAACCATTATTATCGATGAATGCCATCATGCAGTTGCACCAACGTATCAAAAAATTTTGAAACATTTCAAGGCTGATACCAAAAACACTAATATTAATGTCATTGGATTTACTGCAACTTTGGCACGTGCTGACAAACAAATGTTAAAAGCAGTATTTGATAAAATTGTATTTCAAAGGTCTCTCGCTACCATGATCTTTAATAAAGAATTGGCACTGTTTAAAGCATCAAAATTATATTTTAAAAGATTGAATTTGTCTAATGTTAAAATGAAGGGTAAAGATTATGATCCTAAAGCTTTATATAATGCGGTACTTAAAGCAGGCGTCAATGAACATCTTTTATTAGCTTATATGGAATTGGAGAAGGAGTACAAGAGTACATTAATTTTCTGCATTAATGTTGAGCATTGTCGTGAGGTATGTGCCTTGCTTCAGAAGCAAGGTGTAGATGCACGATATGTGATTAGTGAAACGTCAAACTCCGAAAGGAAAACTATTGTTGCAGATTTCAAACAGGGGAAATTTCCTGTCTTGTGCAATGTTACTGTGTTTACAGAAGGTACAGATATACCAAATATCGATTCAATAATTCTTGCACGGCCCACAAAACTGAAACCATTGATGATTCAAATGATTGGTAGAGGGTTGCGTTTGCATAAGGAGAAAAGTCATTGTCATGTGGTAGATTTAGTAGGAATAATGGATGAAAACTTGGAACTTAAAGCAATTTTGGAAGGTAAGCAATTACAAATGAAGAAGGCAAAAGATGGTACAACCTCAAAAATTGAGTCTCGAGATCAAGTAAATTATTTTGAAAATGATCGCATATCAAAGACGATAGAATGCGCTCTACAGATTCATAGCAAGAATATTGTCGAGTTAAGAAGTGTTGATGGTTTGGAACTATTCAGGGAATATATGCTGGATGTGGGAGTTGGTGGTAGATACAACACGCTTTTTCTAATTAAAAAAATCACTGGTTATGGCCAAACAGAGTACCAGTTGACATATAATAAATTTATCAAAGAAGATTTTTCAACTTATCAAGAACTTGAATTTATTGGCAAAAGTAATAACGTACTTGAGTTGTTACGGGAAATAGCAGAAAGATTTCCTGAAGATGCAAGACATGCCGCCAGCTATAGGGACTTTGAGAGACCTTGCGATTACTCTCAAGTAAGTTTTATAATGTCTCATTTAACTGAAAAAATAGCCGAATCTAGTTTAAAGTATGGACTCGATGATGAACAACTAAGGAGAAATGTTAATGATGCAGTTCATGCTATGCCGTTGGTAACCGGATATAAATTCACATTGGCATTGATGTATTCGTTGAACTGTGACTATTCTTCATGGAAAGCAAATCAAATTTTAGCAGAATCAATAAAGAATTATTACAAGATAGATACATATAAGTTATAGTATATTAGTATATAAAACTATTGTTGAAAGTGGTGTACAATTGAATCTGAATGGATGGTGAATCAAGAAATGCTACCAGAGAGAGAAATAAATATACGAAAAAAACAAAACAATGCGGTTCTGTTTCTATTTTTCACTCTTGTTCCAAACAGATTCAATACTTGGATAATGTATCTCAAACCAACTAGCTAAACAATATAAGCATACTACTAATAAATACCATTACTACATTATAATCATGAATAGACTAGTCTCAAGGGTACTATCTAAGTACACCAGGTTTTCTCTACCGAGATTGCAATTCCAAAACATACGGTTTTCCCATTCATTTCCATTGCGAGATTACCAACAGAAAGCTATAGACTTGATCCTAGAATCATCCAACTCGGGAGTGAAAAGACAAGCAATAGAAATGGCTACTGGAAGCGGTAAAACAGTTGTATTTAGTCACTTAATCCCCTTATTGAAACAGAAAGGAACCAGAGCCCTTGTATTAGCACATACTCAAGAATTAATCACTCAATCGCGAGATAAGATCAACAAAGTGAATCCTGATTTGAAAGTTGGTATTGAAATGGGGAAAGTACGGTCTAAACCAGATGATGACGTTGTTGTGGCGTCAGTCATGTCATTAGCCCGATCCAATAGATTAGAAAGATTTAATCCCAATGAATTTAAAACAATTATTATTGACGAATGTCATCATGCTGTTGCACCGTCGTATTTGAAAATATTGAAACATTTCCATGCAGATACAAAAGATACAGATGTTCATGTAATTGGGTTTACGGCTACTCTAGCACGTACCGATAAACAGAAACTAGGAACAGTATTTGATAAGATTGTCTTTCAAAGATCATTACCCACTATGATCGAAAACAAGGAGTTGGCAGAGTTTAAAATATCTAATGTGAATATCAAAGATTTAAATTTGAAAAATGTCCCCAAAAAAGGTGGTGACTATGATTCTTCAAGTTTATATTTAGCTTTGAATCAAGTAGACATTAATGAAAAGATATTATTAGCATACATGGAGTTGGCAAAAGATTACAAGAGCACAATAATTTTTTGTGTCAACGTTGAGCATTGTCGTGAAGTATGTGGGTTATTTCAACAACAAGGTATAGATGCACAATATGTTTTAGGAGAAACGTCAAAAATTGAAAGGGAGTTTATTGTCGAAGATTTCAAGCAGGGGAAATTCCCTGTCTTGTGTAATGTTGGAGTTTTCACAGAAGGCACAGACATACCGAACATTGATTCCATAATTCTAGCAAGACCAACAATGTCACAATCTCTAATGATACAAATGATAGGTAGAGGATTACGATTACACAAGGAGAAAAGTCACTGTCATGTGATTGACTTGGTAGGGATAACAAAATCAAGTCTAGCATTGAAAGCGACATTATCTGGAGAAGAGCCACAAGAGCAAGAGAAACGGAAATACAGAGACGAAAAAGATAGTGAAGAAGAAGACGAAAGATTGGACGATTTGGAGTATATTGAATCGATCAAATCGTTGCATGCACGTAGGAAACTAATAGTGGAACATGCATTGTACTATTACAACCATGGGGTATCTGAATTGCAAACAATAGATGGTATACAATTATTTCAAAGATACATGCTGGATATAGAGGTTGTGAAGGATATACTTATGAAAGGCAAACTCCCATGGGTGGCATTGCATAGAGATTCAGTATGGGGTGTTGGTGGTCTAGACGATACTTTTTTCCTAATTGAAAAGATCAAGACAACTGACAGGATAGAGTTTAAGTTGACTCAAAATCAGCTTAGTAGACATAGCAACTCAAATCACGAAGAAGTTGAGCATATTTACACAAGCAGCAATATACTTGAGTTGATGCAGAAACTAGATGACACATTTCCAGAACATGCATCGTATACAGCAAAGTATAACACGTTTAGAAGAAAGTGTCACAGATATTTTGCTGAATTTATTATTTCGAAATTAAATACTCGAATTAGTAAGTATTGTCATGAGAATGGTCTTGAGAGACAACAGTTTCTTGCCTCGCTTAACGATGTTATTCGTGGATTACACTTAGTAACAGCATACAGATTAAAATTTGCATTAACATATTCTCCACACTGTGATTATTCTATTTGGAAAGGAAACCAGCTTCTAGCACAAGCAGTGACAAATTGTCGCAAGAATACACTTTCAAAATATAGAGATTAAAACTGTAAATAGAATGAATGAATAGGTAAATAAATGTATAATATAGTTTTCGGAAATAGACATAATTAGATCTTAAAAAAGAAGATCCACCCACTCTATACAAAAAAATAGATTATCGGAAATAGCGAAAAAAAGACAAGAACAAAAAAATACAGAAATACACGCACAACACACGAAAATAAATTCACCAAATATAAAACCAACACAACAAGAAGTCTCTTGATTACAAATATCAAATTCAAAACCACAAGCCATACAAAACAACATGAATAGGTTACTTAGTTTCATACTACCTATTTTTCTTATTTTCAGCACAGTGTTATCATCTGATTCACCAAATGACTCTGTAAATATCAATAATTCTGATCCAAGTCGTCATTCAAATAACTGGGCCGTCTTAGTGTCAACATCACGATTTTGGTTCAATTATCGTCATATGGCCAACACATTAAGCTTGTACCGTACTGTCAAAAGATTAGGGATTCCAGATTCTCAAATTATTCTTATGTTATCAGATGATATTGCTTGTAATCCAAGAAATGCTTTCCCAGGGTCAGTTTTCAACAATATGGATGAAGCTATTGATTTGTATGGTGAATCGATAGAAGTGGATTACCGAGGATATGAAGTTACCGTTGAAAATTTTATGCGTTTATTAACTGATAAATGGGATTCAGATCAACCTAGATCAAAAAGATTATTGTCTGATGAAAATTCCAATATTTTTATCTATTTGACAGGTCATGGGGGTAATGAGTTTTTGAAATTCCAGGATGCGGAAGAAATTAGTGCTCATGATCTTGCTGATGCATTTTCTCAAATGTATGATCAAAAAAGGTATAACGAAATATTTTTCATGATTGATACTTGTCAAGCTAATACCATGTATGAAAAAATCCATTCTCCAAATATCTTGGCAGTTGGATCCTCAGAGATAGAAGAATCGTCCTACTCACACCATTCCGACATGGATATTGGTGTAGCAGTGATTGATAGATTTACTTATTATACTTTGGATTTCCTTGAAAAGATCGATAGAGATTCAAAGGAGACCATGGACAAATTATTTGCTGAATACACTTTTGAAAATGTTCATTCTCATCCAGGTATCAGAACTGATTTATTCAAGCGTAATGTTAGTGAAGTCTTATTAACTGATTTCTTTGGTAATGTTCAGAATGTTGTCGTTGATGATGTCAATATGGAGTTGTTGGAGAATGAAAAAGTCACGGAATCTAACGAGGACAACAATCAAACTAAGAATATTATCAAAGAAAGAGGCCCAACACAATTCAGTTTTGAATGTGACGAGAATTCAAAATCATTGATTAAAGTCCCCCAATTGCATGCTCGAATTTTTGGTGTAGTAACCGTTGGTGTTATTGTTGCTCTATGGTTTATATCCTCAAAGTTCTAAATCAAAATTAGAAGATACTTAGATTCTGAAATGATTGGCACTTTTAGCATTTAATATTTATGTCTAGAAATATACACACTTATATTTAATATAATCTCAATACTATTTTGAATTTAGATATCACAAACTCTCTTTATATTTCTATACAAAACCTATTTACACACCACCCACATAATGCTTCACGTTATTCGCCCAAGACCAGAGTTAAGTGAACTCAAGTTTCCCATAACTAAAATCCTAAAAGTTAATAAACAGGGGTTAAAGAAATAAAGACACACTAAAAGAAACAAAGACAAAGAAAAAAAACAAACAAGGTTATACTT